>ULOC01049780.1_pt1 | contig 59916 bp, 62 predicted proteins | sample 1952181 | NCBI WGS metagenome assembly ULOC01 (sample SAMEA4835592, study PRJEB28245) | human gut metagenome | biome: gut microbiome; material: fecal sample | place: Denmark | collected 2008
GAAAAGTCCTCATTTCTATTTAAATATAAAGACATATTACCGGTATGCTTTACCTATTAGTATTTTACCATACTTTAAAGCTTATAACTATCTTTATTATTTGTAAAAAAATTGGAGCTTTACACTCCAATTAATTTTAATCGTGACATGTTATACATTTACAATAAATAAAAATTTCAAAAAAAACATAGTCCTGTAATCTTTATAAAATATATTTATTTTTCCCACTATTTTTGGCAACATAAAGTTTTCTATCAGCCTCTAATTTAGCTTCTTTAAAATCATTTGGTGATAGCATTTTACTTACACCAACAGATATTGAAATGATTTCATTTTGAATTTTAATACTTCTTACATTATTCATAATATCATCAAGCTTATCTTTAATATCTTTATTATTTGATGGAATAAGACCAATAAATTCCTCTCCACCTATTCTTGCGACATTCTTATTTCCCAAGCAATTATTTAAAGCACCTGCAACATTAATTAAGATATCATCTCCAGCTTCATGACCATAGGTATCATTTATATGTTTAAAATTATCAATATCTATCATCAATAGGTATAGCATATTGGCATGATTAAATTGTTCTTTAATAATATAATCAAGACCATATCTATTATAAACATGCGTAAGCTGATCATGTCTATAATTAGACATCGCTTCATTATAGCGTTCAAATTGTAATAATACCGGTGATAAAACCTCTTTTACAAGAGAAAGCATATAAAGTATTTCCTTTTGTTCAAGAGCATCCATCGCCTTAAGACCAATTAAAATATAAAGATAGCAATTCAGATTAATTTCATTTATTTTAATACATGCCAAAGAATCACAGCTATCCTTTAAATCTTCTTTTAGTTCATTAAGATTAAATATTTTTAAATCATCAATCTGCTTAAGATTCAGCCCCTTATACTTAAAATTTTCATCAGCAATTTCAAGTTCTACAAAACTAGCCCCTAAAATTTGACTTAAATTATCCTTTATTAATTTCTCTAACGCATTCGAATCTTCTAAATTATTAATATCCTTAATAAATGCTGTAAGCTGTTGCATCTTTTGAAATAAAAACTTATATCTAAAATCCGAAAATTCATCATATATTTTTTTATCCTGCTTAGTCACAACAACTAATGTTTGATTAATTTCATCAAGAAGCTTTTCTTTAGCTTCTAAAGCTTCATAATAAAGAGTTTTATCATAAGGAAAAAAAACACCTAAGGCTTCATTTAAAGCATTTAGCTTAGTACCAAGTAAATTATTATAGTTAGGATATATTAGCTTATAATACTTAAATGCCTCTTTAGTATTATTTATTGCTAAATAATATCTTCCTAAAGCTAAGTACGCTTCGCCTAAATCAATACCATCTGATAAGGTAGATTTATCCTTAATCTGACAAATCAAATCATTAACATATTGTGCAGCTTCCTCTTCATTGTTATTTATAAGCAATACCTCTATCATATATGCATTAATGATATAATCATCTAGCACATGTTTTGCTTCATTATACTCCTTAAGCTCTTTTACTACTTTTAAGCAAATATCCTTGTTACGCATGTACCAATTAATTTTAATATGAAGAGTTTTCATAATAGCCTTATCCGAATCTGATAGATAAAGATTATTAGCTTCTAGCTTATTTATTATTTCTAAAGCCTTATCATATAAGCCTAAATCTAAAAGGAGGTAAATCCCATTTATGGAATATACAAAATAATAATTGATATTTTTATTTTCCTCAGCTATTTGCATAGCCTCACACATTATCTTATAGCTTTCATGAAGAGTTCCTGTATAGTTATTATAAATAAATTCATTATTTAAAATACTTAAATACCCAATTTTATTACTATAATCATTTATTTTATGATATAAAGCTAAAGATTCCCGATTATATTTATGAGCAAGTTCAATATCACTCCCATGATATACCCAAAAAAGCATTCCTCTTGACAAGGCATATCCTACATCATCACCAATTAACTTAGCTGTATCACCAAAAAGAGTTATATATTGTGTTATATCATCATTCGTATAAAGATGATTTAAAATATAAATTCTAATTTTATCAATTAAATCCTTATTTGTTTTATATTGCTCAATTATATTTAAAAATTCCTCATTCACAATATCACCAGCCTAAATGCTATTAACTAGCTTATTAATTTCTTCTTCATTCAAGGAAGAACCAATTATTATTACTACATCCTGTCCTAAATCAATTTTCTCTTTTGTAATTTCTTCTTTTGTAGCATTAAAAAGATACCACTCATCATTATTCAAATAAAACCCTTTTACCCTTATTACATTTCCATAATTATTATTAAATACTAAAGAACATATTTTTTCAAGTTTTATTTTGCTAAAATGCTTATTCATAAAGAATAAGGATGAATATCCTTTTATTTGTCTTTTAACGTAAGAAGCATTTCTATAGCCTGATGACATTAGCATTTTAAAATCATCATCAGTTATATTATTAAAATCTTTAGCAAATATTCTATCATCTATCTTATCACTATCACCAATGTAATTTAGGGCATCATTTAAATTATTTTTTAATAAATTTAAATTTGTTTTGCAAGAAATTTTACTGATAATAGCCTTACCGCAGCAAGCAAGCTCACTTGCAAGTATATATTTCATTTCGTTATCAAAAATATTAAGCTTCGCATCAACAATTGTAAATATATTACCTATTTCATACCAAGATGATAAAGGATCTTCACAAAGAGTGTCAAAAAATTCATCCGTGTCAAAAACACCTGATGGTTCAATAATAACCCGATCATATTTTTGCATGCCCATGGCAATAAGCTTTGTTTTAAATCTTCTTTGGTGACAACAAGCATCGCCAGATCCTGATACCATTTCAATACTACATTTATCATCTTCTAAATCTCTTAGTAACATCATATCTACATTAATAGCACCATAATCATTTTCTAAAATACAAACGCTTAAATTTTGTCTTTTTAAATAGTTAACGTAATAATGTAAAAATGTAGTTTTACCTGCACCCAAAAAGCCCGTTATTAAATCTACCTTTATCATAAAAACCACCTGAAATAAGTCTACAACAGATATGCCATTTTTTCAACTAATTAACATACGTATTTAATTATATAAAAAACTAACAGCTATATAAGCTACCAGTCAATTCACTTCATTTAATGATTAATTTTTTGTCAACTTTATACTTTAAAAATGGATTACTCTTAGCATTTATAACCAAAGATTATTTTTTTCAAACTTTATTGTCCAATTTATAGTAAACTATTTCAAATACTTATTTTTAAATAATCAGCTTGGTCTTTAGATATTAAATTTTCCACTAAGCAAACATTGATACTATATTAGCTTCATCTATATAACAATCTAACAATGGATCCTTTTTATTTTTCAAAAACAAAATATCTTTTTTAAAAAATTGGGAATATTATCCTCATACATAAGATTGTATATAGGCTCTAAACTAATAATTTCTTCAATAGACATACCTAATATCTTAGATAATTTTGATACTACTCTAAGTCTACAATCCAAAATGTTACTTTTACCAGAAAAAATATCAAATAATTTTGTTTTAGAAATACCACTTATTTTACTTAGTCTATAAATTGTGTCCCCTTTTTCGTTCAAAATATCATCCAATTTCATCATATCATTTCCATCATTATTATATCGGTTAACCGATATAATATAATATAATAAAATTTTTTAACTAATCATTTTTATATTTAGACATTTTTTTAATTTTGTTCAAAATTTAAACAAACAGCTTTTTTTGACAATTTTATTTTTTTAAAAAAAGGATAAAATATAATTGTAAAAAATAAATGGAGGTAATTAATTATGTATTATGGTTCAGGAACTTATGAGGCTTTTGCACATCCTTTAAAGCCTCAAGGAGTAGATAATAAATCTGCATATATTATTGGTACTGGTCTTGCAGGACTTTCAGCTGCTTTCTATCTTGTTCGTGATGGACAAATGAAGGGTGAAAACATTCATATTCTTGAAAAGCTTGAGCTTGCCGGTGGTTCTTGCGATGGTAGAAAGGATATTACTAAAGGATTCTACATGCGTGGTGGTCGTGAAATGGATAATCACTTTGAATGTATGTGGGATATGTACCGTGATGTACCATCAATTGAAACAAAGGGCATTTCTGTCCTTGATGAATATTATTGGTTAAACAAGGAAGATCCTAACTATTCTTTATGTCGCGCATCTATTAACCGTGGTGAGGATGCTCATACTGATAAACAATTTAAGCTTGATAAAAAATCAGCTTTAGCACTTTCTAAGCTATTTATGACACCAGAGGCAGATCTTGAGGATAAAAAGATTTCTGATGTTCTTCCTGATTCATTCTGGAGTACTAACTTCTGGTTATATTGGCAGACAATGTTTGCCTTCCAAAGATGGTCTTCTGCTCTTGAAATGAAGCGTTATTTATGTCGTTATGTTCATCATATTGATGGACTACCTGATTTTTCAGCTTTAAGATTTACTAAATATAATCAATATGAATCTATGATTCTTCCACTTGTAAAATACATTGAAGCTCATGGTGTTAAGGTTGAATTTGGTTATAATGTTAGAAATGTTATTATTGACAACAAGCCTAATAAAAAGGTAGCTAAGAAGATTGAATATATTAAAGATGGTAAACCTGGTGAATTTAATTTAACTGAAAATGATTTAGTAATTATTACTAATGGTTGCTGCACCGATACTTCTTGTTACGGAAGCCAAAATGAAGTACCTGATTTAAGTGCTATTAAAAATGGTTGTGGTGAATCATGGGATTTATGGAAGAATATTGCTAAGCAAGCTCTTAATGGTGAATTTGGTAACCCAATGAAGTTCTGCTCTGATGTTAATGCTACAAATTGGATGAGTGCTACTGTTGAAACTTCTGATGAAGAAATCATTAAACATATTATGAACATTTGTAAGCGTGATCCTCGCAGTGGTAAAGTTACAACTGGTGGTATTGTTACTGTTAAGGATAGTACCCAAAATTGGTATTTATCTTGGACAATTAATCGTCAACCTCAATTTAAAGCCCAAAAGCCTGGTAGTATCCTTGTATGGGTATATTCTTTAAACACTAATAAGCCTGGTAATTATGTTAAAAAGGCTATGAAGGAATGTACTGGTGAAGAGGTTTGTGAGGAATGGTTATATCATATTGGTGTTGATCCTAAGAATATTAAGGATTATGCAACAAATAGATGTAATACTACTACTTGCTATATGCCATATATTAATGCTTTCTTCCAACCAAGAAAGGAATCAGATCGTCCTCTTGTAGTTCCTAAGGGAGCAGTTAACTTCGCCTTTGTTGGTCAATTTGCAGAAACACCAAGAGATACAATCTTTACAACTGAGTATTCAATTCGAACTGGTATGGAAGCTGTATATACACTTCTTAATGTTGATCGAGCTGTACCTGAGGTTTGGGGAAGTAAATATGATGTTCGTGAGCTTTTAAGAGCTTGTTACTACGCTGTAGATAAAAAGCCAATTACGGAATGTCCATTATCATTTAAAGAAAAGATGTTGCTTAAGACTGTTCTTAAGAAAACAAAGGGAACTGATGTAGAAATACTTCTTAAGGAAAGCGGATTAATTAAATAATTAAAGTAGCTGTTACATATGTAGCAGCTTTTATTTTACATTTAAAGCTATACTAAATTTTAAGGTGTAGGGGGTAACTATAAACTATGAAGTGTATGATAATCTTTAAATTAATAAGTGTAGATATTTCAAAGGGGATTAGGGGGAATGTGTCCCCCTATCTTCTCTTTTTATAAAAAAAGAACTCCTTTATGTATAATAGAATTGCTTAGAAACATTATTATACGAAAGGAGTTTTAGGATTGCATTGCAATCTCATATATTTTATATCACTAATATATGTATTTATCAACATAAATTATATTTTTTCATTACTTTAGAAATACCTAAGGCAATCATTTCATGCCCCTTATTTGAAGGATGTAATAAATCTTGACTTAAGCAATCTAACGTTGTAGCTAACTTACTACCACTAATTAAATAAATATGACCTATTTCATTATATTTTTTCACAAGACGTTTTATCTGTTTTATAAATAAAACATCTTTTTGAGCAAATTCACTTACAATACTATTTTTTTTATAAATATTTTCAAGCATTTCTAAGATATTAACAATAACAATTGGACAATTAGGTTTTAGGGTTGTTAATAGATCAAGCATATAATCTAATCTTTTAGCAAACTCAATATCATCCATTACACCTCTAGCATTACATCCAAGCTCTAAAATATATCCTTTTGCATTTAAGTATGCCAAATAATTAACAACATCAGGCTCTAATAAGCATGATCCGGATAAAGCCTTATTCAAAATTGATATATGAAGATTTTCTTGAAGACAAAATGCATAAGAGCTTGCACCATTAAGTGCTCCCACTCCTTGAGAAATAGAACTACCATATAAAATATAAGATTCATTATCACAAAGCTTATTAAGCTTATTTTGCGCTACAATTTCATAAAATGATATTCTTGTATAAGAAGGCATAATAAAACGCCACAAAACAGGTTTATCACCAAGACTATGAAGATATTCCATTTGGCGTTTATGAAGTTCAAAACGAATTCTTTCGATTTTTCCTTTTCTGATATTTGCAATACCAACGCTGAAATTATTAATATAACAAATAACTTGTGCATCACTTTCAATTGACATTAAAGAAATTTCAACATAACTAGATAATGTACTAACTTGGATTTCCACCATTGCTGGATATAAAGCCTTTGTCTTGCCTTTTATATTAGGACCATACCCCATTTTAGATATCACATTTGATGGATATCTTAATAGCATTAGGCCACCTTTATATGATTTAGTTTGACCTACATTATGTAAATTTATTGTATCATTAATAATCATACTATACCTCCAGCCAATACTTTTGTGCTTGATAACCTAATTCCTTAGATATTTTTAAGGCACACTTCCTAATTTCTTTACCAATTTCATCATCTGACATAGAAGGACTTTTCATATCAGAAAATGATATAGCGGCAATAACATTATTTGTAAAATCAAAAATAGGTGCACCATAACAAATCATAAGTTCCTCAGTTTCCTTATTATCAATTGAATAGCCCCTTACTCTTACATCTTGAAGTTCCTTCTTTAAGGTAATTGCATTATCGATTGTACGAGATGTCTTCTTTTTAAAATCAATACTATTAATTAAGTCGTTTTGCATCTTATCATCTAATAAACCCATATATGCTTTACCTAAAGCAGTTGCATAAGCTTCATGCTTAGTACCAACCATACAGGTTGCAAGCTTTGCACCTGTACCCATATATTTATAAATATAAATAATATCCGTTCCATCTAAAAGTCCTACGAAGGCAGTACGCTTAAGTTTATCCGCAAGCTCATTTACATACTTGCTACAAACATCAATTAATGATTTATTCTGACTATATTTAATTCCTAAGGAGTAAGTATTAATTCCTAAAACATATTTTTTATCATTAAAGCGACTAGGCTCAATCATTCTTAAAGAAACCAAACTATGCAAAATATCAAAAGCGCTGCTCTTAGGAATATTCATTTCATTTATAATATCAACCAAAGATAAACCATCCTTGCTTCTAGCAACAATATTTAGCATATCGTAGGCTCTTTCAATCGTTCTATTCATGATAATTCTCCAATATATCCATTAATTTTAAAAGCATCTTAAATTTAATCTTATCTAAATTTAAATGCAATCTTAATTCACTATAATTATAACCAAGTACTTTTACCGCCTCATGAATTAAAGGTAATAATGTCGTCTCATCAAATTCAATGATTTGCTTATACGGCCATGGTTCTGTTTTTAAAACTAAGCCATTAATCAAAAAATTTATAACTGGCTTAATGTCCTTCTGACATCTATTATTGGACCATGCTTTAGATTCATAAAGATCAAAGCTATATTTTCTTGAGATTAAGGAAAAATCATATAACCCCTTAGCTGCCATTAATGAATAACACTTTGATTTCGTTCTAGCTTGTTCAAGTGGCATTTTTCCATCAGGCTCAATTTCTTTATTCATACGTTCAATCATTGAATAAGATAAAGGAACAATTTCCTTACTAACACCTAAGAAATCCGAAATAATCGCAAGTCCAAAATCATAAAATATTCCATGATTATTTGCACTTCTTAATTCCTCCATTGCAATAGGACTGTACTTATACCAATTCATAAAGCGTCTAAGCCAGTCACTTAAGTCATTATTAAAATCATTGTCAATTTTATTATCATCTTTGAGCAATTTAAGCATATAAATAGCATAGGAAAAATTAGCCGTAAAATCGATCATTCCTATTCCTCTTCCAAGACATTTACCTTTAATCATTTGGGCATGATCCATATTAGGATTCATACCTGTTTTTTTATCAAGAATATAATAATAGATATTTTTTCTTATGTCATCATAATAGGATACTTCATCTGTTAAATAATAAAGTAAGACTTTATAATAGACAATAAAAGCTAATTCTCTTAAATCATCCTTATCATATTCCTTACCTTCTGGATTAGCCATTCCATCCTTAAGAATGTAAGGAAGTCCATTAAAAGTTTCTGGATTGGGCCAATAATAGGTTGCAAGTGAAACATAATCATTTCTTTTAACATTAGGAGGTCTTTTTTTTGATACAATTGAACGTTTGAGAGCTTGATAGTCAATATCTAGACATTTCAAATCATTTTTAAGTTTTGAAATTTCCTCCAAAGAGAGCCTATGCTTAATGGTCATAAGCTCTTCTTTGGTAAATAAAATATAATAATTTACTGGATCATATTTAACTGCACTATTAAAATAATCCATTAAAGTAAATCTTGACCTCCATTAATTTGAACAACCTCACCTGTAATAAATGATGCCTTTTCGCTTACTAAAAAGCCAACAACAGAAGCTACCTCCTCAGGACGACCAAAACGCTTCATTAAAATGTTATTTTTCCATGACTCAAATAAAGCTGGATTAGTTTTCTTAATATTATCATGGAATGGTGTATCAATTGTACCAGGAGATACGGCATTACACCTAATATTATCAACTGCCAAATCTTTAGCTAATGCTCTTGTAAGTAAAACAATAGCACCCTTAGCAGTACCATAGATACCTGCACCAGGTCCACCAGCATTCCAACCAGCGTTAGATGAGAAATTAATAATTGATGGATTTTCACCCTTCTTTAAATATGGAATACAAGCTCTTGACATATAAAAGGCACTATCAAGATTTAAAGCTAATACATTACGGTAAAACTCTGTTGTCATCGTCTCAAAACGAGAACGTCCGCCAAGACCACCTGCATTATTAATAAGAGCGTCTATATGGCCATATTTTTCACCAACATACTTAACATTCTTATTAACCTCATCCTCATTTGTAACATCAAAATGAAGATATTCTGCCTCAACATTAAGTTCATGTAGTTCATCCATTAATTTAGAAGCTGCTACATCATCAATACCATTAACGATTACTTTGTATCCGTTTGTTCCTAATTCTTTACAAATAGCTGAACCAATACCACCAGTTCCACCAGTTACAATTGCAATTTTTTTCATTTTATTTTCCCTCCGTTTTCAAAAAATCTTTTCTTGCAGGTGTAAATATATCAAGAAGTACACCTTCTTCTAAGCATACGGCCCCATGAACAATATGAGGCTCCTTATAAGTCGAATCCCCAGGACCAATTATCTTCTTTTCGCCACCAATATTAAATTCAAATTTACCAGAAATAATATACGTACATTGTTCATGGAAATGCTCATGAAGCTTTCCAATTGCACCTTTCTTAAAATGAAGCTCACATACCATTAAATTATCACTATGTGCTAAAATTTTTCTTGTAACACCAGGATCACAATCTCTAGCTTCAATTTCCTTACCAATAAAATAATGCTTAACATCACTCATTTTTATCACCAATCCTTAATACCATTTTATAATTTATATTTTTACCCTTACCTCGAAGGATTAAGGTCGTTCTTTCCTTATTAACTGGATTATCCATTGTTTTACCTACAAAAAGCTCATGATCCTTTAAATCAATATCAAGACTAATCTTTAAGTCATGAAGCTTAGCATTTAAAACAATATTGTCACAAACTTTATCATAATGCATAACATTTTTAACATATTGATAACCGTTTTCCTTAAAGCCTAAATCACTTGATATAAAATCATCATTAAGCTCTAATGTAATATCATTTTCAAGATGGAAAACATAATCAAATGTAGCGTCATCATTAGATTCAATTTTAACTACATCCTCAAATCCATTTTTAAGAAGTTTAACCTCTCTTATTTCATTAACACCTTCGTATACATTTAAGGCCTCACAAATAATGTGTTCCTTACTATATTTAAGCGTTTTTCCAGGACTTCTTGATGTCACATCAAGTCCATTCATAATAACCGTATTATGAGCTAAACTCCTTCTATGCCATTCATTACATAATAATGAAATATAACCAGCATTTGATATATCACGGCTTATTATTCCATCCTTGTGGACAACTTCAATATTTATAATATCAGGATGTGCATGTGACGGACCATTTAAACCATATTTTACAAAAATATTGATATTGTCATTTCTTAACATTCCAAAGCTAGACATTGGGAAATTTAATGTCTTTTGGCAAATATTATGATAATCATGAATATCCATATCTGTATTTAATAGTAATTGCTCAAATGCAATTTCATTATTTATATAGTATGGCTTAGATAAAGGAAGGGTTGTACGAGGATATTTATTATTTAATATAATTTTTAATATGTTAACAATTTCCTTATCACTACTAAATACCTTAGCCGCTACACTGTAAATATAGCTATAGGTTTTTAAATTAATACTTGGCCAACCATCATTAGGATTAGGCAAATATAAATTTGTGAAGGCATAATTATATGCACTGACAAACATATTTCTTACAATCACTTTAGCTTCTGGGTCAAAATCATAATTATAGATACTTGCAAATAACAAAGTTGGTGTAATACCCTCTAAGGTAAAGAAATTGTAATGAATTGACCCCTCATACCAGAATCCATCTTTTGTAACACCCTCTTTAATTTGACGAATGATGTTATATTCACCATGAAAAACGAAATCAAGCATTTCTTTATCATTAAAGAAAAATCCCATCACAGCAATTGCCGAGTTATTCCAACATCTTATATTATGAATTTGATTTACCTGAGGCTTTAAAAGCTTAAATATTTCCTTAAACATATTATTATAAATTTCATCTAGGAATTCAGCAGGAAGGTCGTTCTTTACAATTTCAAGAGCTTGTATCATTCTTATGGTAATAATTGATTCATTAAGACCCTGCGGTAAAATTCTTCCACAGCCCCATTTCATATCTGAAACATTTAAAAATCGTTCACGCTCTTTATTATGAATAACAAACTTAGTATAATTTTTAGCATAAAAGCCAATAATATTTTTTAAAACATCCAAATAGTGAGGATTTTTATCATATGCATATAAAGCGGCAGCCTTCCAAGCTGTTAAAATTGCTTCATTACGATAAAAATATGTCCAAACACCATCATAGACCTCATCAGTATAATCCTTACTACAAATTTCACACTTATGAGAGTGAGGATTTTTACGATCATAAATTAACCTTCCACCATCATAATTACAAAAATAGTAGTGGCCCCATTCACTTATAACACTTGGGTCATCATGAAAATCACTATAAAAATCATCAACCTCTGATTTTATCTTTATAATAGCTGCCTTATAAGCACTATTTTTATTTATTGCATCAACATAATTATCGTTCAAATACTTCATTCACATCACCCACATAACATCCTTTTAACCTTTCCTTAATTATTTCTTTATTTTTATACTTAACATATGTACCGTTTGCTAATATAACTTCTTTAATTAAGGAGTTACTAACCTTAACAAGAATATATTCTCCATCAAATTCAAAGCCTAAGTTATTTTCAAATAATATACAATCATCGTCTATTTTTAAAATATTATTTTCAAGTGAAATATCAGCATTACATAAATCAATAACCTCAATTTGTTGATAGTCTTTGCACTTTTCTTTATTGTAAAAGCTCATGCATTCCATTTTAGTAATACATTTTTTATCAGGCTCTTGCGTCGTCATAACACTTGAAACCTCATGATAAAATTGACTATAAGTTGAGTTTTGAGCATAAATGTAATGCTTAAAACTTTCCATACCAACCTTATAGCTAAATATTCCATTTTCCTTATTAATACCCTTTACATCTGTATTAAATACCGTTTCGTAGCGATGCTCAATTTCTGATGAAAAATTATTAATAAATACGATATATTTTAAATTATCAGTTAAAACACTTCTACTTACCTGCTTCATCTTTAAATTTAAAGGATAAAGCCTAGTATTATCTCCTTTTAGAATTGTAAGACCATTAAATGTTTTAAAATATATTAATTCGCCATAATAATTCTTGTAATCAAACTCATTATGATTTATTCTTAGACTTGCAGATTCCATATATACATCACTACAATCACTTGCATCACAAAGAAGTCCGTCAACTAAAAGACTATTGTGATCATATGGCTTTATATTTCGGTTATAGCCATCATCAATAACTAAATATTCATGTCCTTTAGTTAAAATATAAGATAAATTATCCGGATGATTATGAGCAAGAGCTAGCACTTTTTTATGATTATCATAATATTCCTTCCAGCCATTAAGCCATTGCTTACGTCCACCTGGATATCCACATTTAAATGAGAATACAGTTGAATCTTCATTAAAACCATTTCTTATGCAAACAAGACCTAAGTCATCAAATTTTCTTACTAAAGGCAAATTTGCAAAGTTACACTCTTTAACTTTAGGATCAAACCATAATAATTCAAAACCTGCTTCATATAAAATACCTGGCTTAAGCTTACTTTGATATTGTTCCTCATACAAATACTTATCTAAAACCAAATTACCTAAAACCTGAGCATAACCATCATTATACATCGCAGCATATTTATAATATACCGCAATTGAATGAGAACTATAACGGTCATGGCAATCGCCAAAGTTAAGCTGACGATTTAAGGTAGAGCTTTGATATAGACGGTAATAAAATGTATTTTTTAAATAATTTGATTTTAAAAACCAATTAATTCCTTCTCTATCATTTAATAAATCGGCATATACAAAAAGCCACATACCACCATATCGCCAATAGGTTACACCCTCATAATTAGATCCATCATCAGCTAAATATCCAAATACCTTTGAAAAATTCTTTTTAGCCTCATCTATATATGCTATTGCTTTAGGATACTCCTTATAAATAGCATATCCACAGCAAGCAAGACCAGTCATATTTATCCAATTATGATTTTGCCAGTAATTAGTTGACCAACCGCTCCCTGCTGTTTTTAGTTTATACTCTAGCATAATATCTGCTTGATATTTAAGTTTATTTAAAATCAGATTTCTTTCTTCTAAAGAAAGGAAATCATATAGCCAATTATAACCTAGTGATAATCCAAATAAAATCCAAGAAGCAGAAAGATCAACATTTACTAAATGAGCATTTCCCCAAAATTGGTAACCACAAACAGTATTTATATACTCACGAGCCTTAGCTAAATACCTGCTATCTTCTGTTATCAAATACGCAAGTGCTAAGTTCATAATTGATATTCCAATAAATGTCGTACTTTGCTTAGGAGGCTCTTTAGGAAGTGTTATAACAAGATATCTATTTACCTCATCAAGAAGTCTATATATTTGCTTACGCTTAAGCGTTTTACATTCTCTTTTTAACAAGGATAAATTAGGAATTAAAATTAAATCGTTCATTCCTTAACCTCCTTTTTTATTTTTATATTTTTAAATAAATAATAGGTTTTATAAATAATGAAGCAAAGGAAATTGTAAAATATAACAAACAAAGTTGCATAGATAATAGGTTCACCCTTAATTACAACTGTATCAGCCGTTTTACCCAACCATTTATTAATTCCTAGATTAATAAATTGATATGAGAAAAATACAAGAATAGTTACAATGAAGCATTTAAAGAATTCACCAATCTTCATTAAAGCTCCAACCCATACACTACGTTCGTTAATTTTTTTATTAATTATTACACCATTACGTTCAATTTCAAACATACCATAAACAATTGGATTGAAAATAAAAATCATTCCAACAGAGGTTGCAAGGGAAAGAATAAAGATAAGATCAAATGCACTTTTACTATTACCAAGTCCAGTACCCCAACCAACAAAGAAGTAAATTGCACCCACAAACCACCATCTAAAGAAGCCAACCTTAACATTATCACTGATTTTACTTAAAAAGCCGTTAGATTCCTCTTTCATTATTCTGCACCTCCTTATACTTTAGGCACTTAAAGCCTTTTTTCTTTTAATATAAGCCCAAATTGCTCCAACAACACCTACAAAATAACATGCAAGCATTAAAATTGAAACAATAACACCTTTCATTATTTGTCCTTTATTAGCATTTGCTTGATTAGTATAAGCATTAAAATAAATTGCAAGAAGCCAAACACCAAAACCAATTACAACAGCTAAGACAGCTACTACAAATACTACTCTTGGACCCTTAGCCTCTTTAAATCTTGTTGCATTAAATACGGCAGCTAATCCAACTAAGATAAACATAAATAGAACAACACCACATTCCTGATTAGAAAGAGTATTAATCGTATTTATTTGAATAGTTGAAATAATTAAATGAACAATTCCCGCTATCACTACAAAGAAATTCGATAGCTTAATTGGTTTTTTAAATAATGATTTTATTCCAAAAGCAATTTTGGATAAAAGATATTTCATTTCACCTTTAAATGTTTTCTTTTCCATCTTCTTTTAACCTCCCAATTCTTTGCTCTGTTTGAGGATCAAAATAACAAACCCTATCCATATCAAAATAAACTGTTATTTTTTCCTTTGATACATCATATCTACTATCAAGACGTGCAGTTATAATATCATCATAAAGACGAAGCTTAACGTAATATTCTTTTCCTAAATATTCATAATAATCAATTGGGAGAGTTAAAGCTGCTTTATGTAGATTATAAATCTCCTCTGACATATCAATATGCTCAGGTCTAATACCTAAGATAACCTCTTTACCATCATAAGGCTTTAAAATTTCTTGATGAGAGACTGCAATGGGGATAATTTCATCCTTTATGTGAAGTGAAGTACCATCAACAATGCACTTAATAAAATTCATATTAGGTGTTCCAATAAAGCCTGCCACAAAAAGATTATCAGGCTTGTCATAAAGCTCAGTTGGCGTTCCTACTTGCATAATATAACCATTATTCATAATAACAATTCGATCAGCCATTGTCATAGCTTCTATTTGATCATGTGTAACATAAATAGTTGTTGTCTTAAGCTCACGTTGTAAACTAACGATTTCACTTCTTGTTTTTTCACGTAGCTTAGCATCAAGATTTGATAATGGCTCATCCATTAAGAAAACACGGGGATTTCTAACTACCGTACGACACAACGCTACTCTTTGACGTTGACCTCCTGACAAATTAGCAGGAAGTCGATTCAAATAATCAACTAAATCAAACTTCTTTGATGTTTCTAGAATACTATTATGGATGGTATTTTTTTGCTCATGCTTTATCTTTAAAGAAATACCAATATTATCATGAACTGACATATTATAATAAAGAGCATAATTTTGGAAAACCATCGCGACATCACGATCAACTGGTGCAAGCTTATTAACTCTTTCACCATCTAAAATTAAATCACCCGAAGAAATACTTTCAAGACCTGCAATCATTCTTAATGTTGTTGACTTTCCACAACCAGAAGGACCAACCATAACAATGAATTCGCCGTCCTTGATATCCAAATTAAAATCATGAACAGCATGTGCACCATTAGGATATATCTTATTAATATTAACAAGCTTTAAACTAGCCATGCTATCACCTACCTAGATAATTTTTTTAAAACAATTTTACCATCATTAATATACTTAATCTGACGATTACATTTAAGCATCGAATTAAAACCAGCCATAATTGATATAATGCCACTAATTATTAAGCATATTATTATTTGCCACATTTTTGAACTTCCATTATATAAGTCAACCTTCATTAATAAAGGAATAATAGCAAATCTTAAAGCACAATAGATGCCATAGGCCATCATCGAAGAAGAAAAAACTTTTTTATAAGCTCTAACCTTAATCGCACAAGTAAAAAGGAATAATAATACACCAATATTAAATAAAATAACAATTCCTACATAGAAGCTTCTTTCCATCATTGCTAAAAGGATAATTAAATAATAAAGTTCTATGGCTGTTACAAGTAATATCAACCAATAATTTCCTGAATCAAGCTTATAAAATGATAAATTTGTGTTTTGTTCATTTTTCTCTTCCTTAGGTAAATTTAACCACCAAATATCATCATTGATCTTTTTTATCTTACGTGTATAATCACAAGCCTTTTTCTTAAGCTTATAAAGAGCCGTATCATCACTTACTGTAGATTGTAACTTTTTATTCTCTTCAAGCTTTAAGTTTAATTTATCAAGTCTTTTTTTAAGAAGATTATTTCTAAACTGTTTAAGCATTTAAAACCGCCTCCTCTTTTCCTTGCTTGATATAATCCTTGTGACTAATTAATAGTACGCTAGGAAAAGCAATTGAAATTAATAGAACAAGTGCATTTACAACATATCCTAAATAAAATATTAAATGCTTTGGTTCATAAACATAATCAGCATCAAGTTTACTATTTTCTAACCACATATATGAAAAGTTAACATTCTTATACTCATTCATTAATGAACCAAATTTAATAAACGAATATATAGCCTGAAAAGCTAATACCAATGCAATAGCACTAATAACAATTATAGCAAAACGATCTGGAACCTTATGATTTAACTCAAGTATAAAGACAACAGCGATTGCAATAGCACCTACAAGTGATAAATAAAAGATAACCTTATTAAATGCTTGCATGTTATCATGAAATATCTTAATTGATTTATTTGCTTCAAGCTCAAATCCAAACAAATCATCATAATCTGTCATAAATGATAGTGAAAAAATAAAATTAACTACCATTATAACAATGAATAAATAAAAGCATATCCTCTGTAATTTAAATATATTTTTCATTTTCCTTTTCCTCCTTATGCTTATAAAACAAATAGATGACAAGAAAAAGAGAGTTGAAAAGAATAAGAAAGAAGCATCTATTTGTTTTATAAGCATTCAGGACAAAGTCCTGAATACTTATTTTTTTATTTTATATTTTGGGCCTTATAGGCAGCTTGGTATGTTCTGACAAATATATCAAGACCAGCATCCTTAAATACCTTTAAATATGCATCATATGTTCTTGGAACATTTGTACCAGAAGGTTCATTACCTAACTCTTTATACCTTACTACATTAAACATAAATTCAATGAAATCACTATTTGACATTGATGTCTCGTTTTGTAATGTTTCATTTTGAATCTTTGTTAATGAGAATACAGGTGGTACTAGTTTATAATAATTAGGGTTATCGCCACTTATACCATTACCATCATAAGTTGGAATATTGCAGGTTGAATTTTGAAGAAGACGCCATGCATCAAAGCCACGTTCAGATGTATATTGATATTCAAAACCAATTTCCTTTGCATAACCAACAGGCATTAAAGAACCAACCCAGTTACGTAAGAAACTTGATAAATCACCATTAGCAACTTTACTTGCAGTTGTAGTTGTCCAAGAATCATATTTAGGGTAAGTCACACCATCCGGTCCAACAAAGGTATTACTATTATCTAGCATATCAGGAAGACCATAATTTTGAGCCTTAGCACCTGCTTCGCTAAACATATAATCAAATAAAGAAGCAGCTCTTAAAATTTGTTCTTGTGATGATGCTGTAGAAATTGACCATCCATCTGGTTTAATAACACGAGAATTGTCAATATAATATTGCCATACACCATTTACCTTTGAAACTGGAGGTAAAACACCAACTACATCTGAATTTAAAGCATCAGCTGTTGTAGATGCTGTGAAGTCAAATGTCATAAAGCCATATTGAGCATTATCAGCACTATCAGTACCATACAATCTACTTCTAAAGTTAGCCGTATTCTTTAAATCTAAACAGTCATTGTAGAATAAACCTTCCTTATACATTTGAGAATACGCACTTAAATTGTTATAAACGGATTCTTTAGAATATGTATATTGTAGTTCACCATTCTTATCAATTTCAAAACGAGATTCATATGAATCTGAACCATGAACTCTTCCACCATCTAAATAAGTACTAAACCTTAAAAGATCCTCACGATATTTTGACTGTCTTGTAAAATATGGATATACTTCTTTAGCTTTTCCACCTGTTAAGAATTTAGGATTTGCCTTAATTACTCTAAATAAAGCAACAAGTTCATCCATATCATAAGCAGCTTTTTCGCCTAAATATAATTCACTTGGATTAGTATAATCATAGTTATCCTTAATATATTGTTTTAAGGCTTGAGCTAAATTAACACCATTCATAGATGAAAGGTTATTCATAATTTCAATTATATTCTGATTTGTTTTCTTTGTAATAGTAACTCCTGTCTTAGGTGTTACACTACCACCGTTTGAACCAGTTCTAGCATTAGCACCAGTGAAGTTTCCAGTATAAGATTTATTAATTACTGTCTCAGTATCATATGATTGACTATCACCATCAAGTAAGCCTGTTACCCAGCTTTTACGCATATGGAAATCACGTGCATATTGACCAATTTCAGCAATATACGGAATATGATATATTTGACCATCATATGCTGTAATAGCGCTCTTTACATTAGGATTCTTTTCCAAATATGCTTTAAAGTTAGGAAGATTTCCTTGATCAATAAGCTTTGAAATACTAACAAACATTCCTTGAGTACCATAACTCATTAATGACTCACCAATAGAGTTTCCTCCATATACTGTTGCATCGGAAAATCCTGTTGCGGCAGCAGTTGTAATCATATCCTTAGCCTTTTGGTCTTGAACTGTTACATCCTTCATATTAATGTTAAGTTCACCTGCAACGTAACTCCAGAATGGCTTTAACTGTCCAGATGTTACAACGGTCTTTCCATCAGGTAATGTTAATGGTGAAGATTGAGCATATGTAATAGTTTGACTCTTATTTCCGTATGCCAAGTTCATCTTCAATTCAACTGATTTTGTTAAATCATCTTTAACAGAATCACCACTAGTAGTTGTTGTTTTACCGCATGCTGCAAGTGATAAGGCTGCAGCAGTGGCTAATGTTAATGTAAATATTTTCTTTTTCATTTTATTTTTTCCTCCTATCTATAATATTTACTTAATTTCTCTAATTTCTAACCCTTTACGCCACCTAAGTTAACACCCCTCGCAAAATACTTTTGAATATATGGATATACAATAAGAACTGGAATTATTGAACAAATTATAATCGCATATACAAGGCTATCAGCTGCATAAGGTAATACAACTGCAGATTCATCATATAGCTTTTGATAATTTTCAATTAAGGTTCTTAAATATACCTGTAATGCTTGTTCATTTGAATCCTTAAGAAGCATTCTTTGCCAATAATAACCATTCCATCTTGAAATGGCATAGAATAAGGTAACAGTCGCAATTGAGGCTCCTGACATAGGTATATATACTCTTGAAAATACCTGAAATTCATTTGCTCCATCAATTGTCGCAGCCTCTTCTATTTCCTTAGGTACAGCACTAAAGGCATTCCTTAATAGAATTATGTTATATGCTTGAACACCGAAGGCTACAACCATTCCCCACTTATTATCTACACCAAGTGATTTGTAGTTTAAATATTGTGGTATCATACCAGCTGTAAACCACATTGTAAATACAAGGAAGAAATTCCATTTTCTTTTTCCCATTAGCTTGTCCTTTGATAATGCATAAGCGCCAGTTAATGATATAAACATACTCCATACAGTACCAAATACAGTATAGAATAATGTATTTATATAAGAAATCCAAAACCCCTTATCAAGAATAACCATACGATAGGCTTGAATCGTTAAATCCTTAGGCCAAAGTACAATTGATCCACTTTCATATGCAACCTTTCCACTAATTGAAACACTAAAGGCATAAATAAGTGGGTATAAACATAAAATGGCAAAGATTGTGACTAAAAGATATGCGAATATTTTAAATATTATTTCACTTTTACTTAAACGCTCTGAATTCATTTATAATCACCTACCATAAAGAAGTTTTTGATACCTGACGACTAATTGCATTAGCTCCAATAACAAGGGCAAAGCCTATTACAGAGTTAAATATACCAACAGCAGATCCTAAACCAAAGTTTCCAGTTTCAATACCTAATCGCTGTTCAAATGTTGATAAAACATCGGCCGTGATATACGTATTTGAATTATAAAGCAATAAGACTCTTTCGTAACCAACTGATAGCATCTTACCAATTCTCATAATAATCATAATAATCAGTGTAGGAGCCATACCAGGAATAGTAACATATCTTATTTCTTGCCATTTATTTCCACCATCAACCTTTAAAGCTTCATACATTACAGGGGAAATACCCATAATAGCTGCGAAGTAAACGATTGAGTTATAACCGCTTTCCTTCCAGATACCTGTAATTATATATAATGGTCTAAAATAATTAGCCGAATTAATAATTTCCGTTCCTTCCGGCAAAATATTCATGTTATAAAACAATTGAGCAATAACACCAGTTGATTGCTTACCAGTATAAACAAGAGTAATTACAATACCTGTAATTGTAACCTCTGATAAGAAATGAGGAAGATATGTAATAGTTTGTGTAATTTTACGATATCCTTCACTTCTTATTTCAGAAAACAGCAAAGCAAGAATAATAGGAATAGGAAATCCAAAAACTAATCCATACGCACTAATAATAAAGGTATTTCTAAATGCACCCCAGAAGGCTTCCTTATTAATTCCAGCAACAATGTTGTTAAAATTACTAAGACCTTTAAATTCACTTCCTGCAATTCCTAAGGTTGCATCATAACGTTTAAACGCTACGATTAAACCAGCCATAGGCTTGTATGCAAATAGTAAAAACCAAATTACAATTGGAAGTAAAATAACATAAAGCTGCCAGTCCTTCTTTATTCCACTAATGATTGCTCTCGTTTTCGATTCTCTCATTTTTAAGCCAGTCTTCATTTTTTTCTTCTCCTTTCTCTTCTTCTATCTTAAATCCAGGATCCTTAGTCTTTTCTTCATTACTTGCGTCTAACAAATAATGATTCATATCCACAAGAAGCTCAGATTTAAAATGCCTAAACAATAATATGATGATAGCATTAATAGAAAATGTAAAAATCATTGAAACAAAATATTTATAAAAACCAAGATAATCATGATTAATAATCATAAGGGCAATTCCCTTAGATATTGAAAGTGAAACCAAAACAAGAACAATATAAATTAAAAGCTTGTATGACGACTTAACAATCAAATTTCTATTTTTTCTTCCATATAGTAAAATTGGTAAAACCGCAAAGACATTTGCAATACAATAATATAAAATTCCACTATAAACATCATTTTGATTTTGAGTAAATAAAAGCGGAATTCCTGAAAGAATTATTACAAAAACTGAATAAGCACCCCATCTTATTGAAGCGATAATAAAAATAAGAGTAGCAAAGCTTAAATAAAATTGAGAACCAACCTTATTAAAAAAATAAGATGATAAAAATTCCGACAAAATAGCCAAAATAGTAAATATAAATAAATCAAAAAATCGAATTTTATTCATTCACATCAGCTCCTTGTTCACATATACGAACTAAGTTTATAAAATAGTTCATTTTATTAGCAGGATTAAATCCTGCCGTTCATATATATGAACTAAGTTTATAACTTTCTCTTTACGCTTATATTTTAGCATAAATTTACTCCTTGTCAACACCTAAAATAAAAACGCTTACATTTTTGTTATTTTTTTGTTATAAAATAAAAAAGAGCTTTAAACTCTTTTATTTTATCTATTATAACCTATTCGCTTTGATATTTCTAATGCAACATTACGAATTTGTTGGCCTAAGAACTCACAATCAGTACTTTCCGTATACATATCAGAAATCGATACAGCTGCAACACATTCTCCCGAAAAATTAAATACTGGAGCAGCAAAGCATATCATATGATCTTCAATTTCACGATTATCACACGCATATCCTTTTTTTCTAACTTCTTCTAATTCCTTATATAATTGTTCTTTAGTTGAAATAGTTCTTTCCGTTTTTTTAATAAATGTCATATTATCAATTACCTTCTTTTGATAATCAGAAGAACTATAAGCAAGTAAAACCTTCCCTAAGCCAGTACAATATAACTCAGCCTTTGTACCTTTATCACATGTTGCAAGCTTGGCACCTTCACCAGCATATTTATATATATAAAGAACCTTATCACCCTCAAGAATACCGCCGAAGCAATTGCGATGAAGTTTATCCCCAATTCCTGGTAAAAACTCTTTAAATAAATCCACCAAATCTAAACGTTTATAATAATTCATTCCCAAAACATAATTTTCTGGTCCCAATTGATATTTTTTATTGTTAGCCTTTGATTCAGATAAAAGATCTAAATTTAATAGGGTTTGAATAATATTAAATGCACTACTCTTAGGGCAATCAAGTAATTCGGTAATTTCTGTTAAAGTAAGGCCATCATCTTCTTTAGCCACATATTTTAATACTTGAAATGCTCTTCTCACCGTTCTATTCATATTACATATCTCCTTCGTTTTTAGTAATTATAGCACAAATTCCAAAACAAGGAAATTATTTTTTATCATTTTTGTTCGCATATATGAATTATGATTATATATATGAATTTTAACTTGACTCTAATTCTTATTCTTAGTATAATCAAATTAGAAAGGAACAAAAATATGATAAACGAAAAGATTTATACACAATTTAAGGAATATTTAAATTATTTATTAGTAAATTCCACAGTGGAATCTCCACTATGGAATAAAGAGGTTTTAATTGGACTTAAAAAACCAGGATGGACTTATATCGATGGATGTATGATGGTAGCGCTTATTGCTTACTACAAAACAACCAACAATAAAGAAATTCTTAACTATGTTGATAACTTTATCGATAAACTTGTGGATGATGATGGGCATGTAACTATCTATTATTATGATAATTACAATAATTTTACGACAACAGGCTGTGATTCAGATCCATGTAATATGGCAAAGGTTCTATACACCCTTTATGATGAAACTCATAAAGAAAAATACCATAAAGCCATTGACTTCTTTATGAACAATCAAGTTAGAAAACTTCCTAGAATTAGAGGTAATTTTTGGCACAAGATTAAATATTACAATCAAATTTGGCTTGATGGATTATATATGATTTTACCTTTTTTTGCTGAATATTCAAAAAGATATAATGATAGAAAAGATTTCTATGATATTACCTATCAGCTTGAAAATGCTTTAAACCTAACCTGGGAAGACGATAAAAAACTGATGGTTCATGGTTATGATGGACAATATTTAGATCAAACAAAAAAAATGATTTGGTCAAATCCTTTAAACGGACATTCACAAATTGTATGGCTTAGAGCTTGTGGATGGTATGAAATGGCGCTTGTGGATGTTTTAGAAATAATTGATGATGATAGTCTTAAACAAAAAATAAATAATCTTATTAAAAAATCAATTGATGGATTACTTCTTTATCTTGATAAAAATACCAATATGTTCTATCAAGTACCTAATATGCAAAGTAAAGATGGTAATTATCTTGAGACATCTGGTACATTAATGGTTGCATATGCCATTTTAAAAGCCATAAGATTAAATGCCTTACCCAAAAGTTACCAAGAAATCGGATTAAATATTTTGTATGGCACTTGTAATAAATACCTAACAAAAAGTCCCGAAGGAAACTACACATTCGGAGGGATTTGTATCGGTGCTGGACTAACTGCCTCACGTACAGATAAATATGCGGGAACATATGATATGTATATATCAAGGGAAATCGTAAATGATGATGGGAAAGGAATTGGGCCTTTAATTTTAGCCTTTTCGGAAGCTTTATTAATTAAATAAATTAAATCCAAGTGTTAATTAAATGCACTTGGATTTTTAATTATAATTTTTTTGTTAAAGTTTTATTAATTTTAGTACAATATTTTTTTATAAAATTAAATCAAAATAATTTTTTTTTATTCAAATTCAATTGTTGCAGGTGGTTTAGATGTACAGTCGAATTATACGCATTAACTTTTTAGTATTTATTTATATACTTTTATAATATTATTATATTAAAAATAAAACATTATCCGTCATCATCAATTGAAGCTAAATAATAAGTGGCTGTACTTCTATCATTTTTAATATAATACCCAACACAAAAATCAGCCAAAGCATTTTTAATAATAGTAATTATTTTATACATTTTTTGTTTATCATTTAATTCAAATTTATCAACAAACGTAGATATATGTAATTTTTTATCTTTTAATAAATAAAACATTGTTATACAAGTCATTTCCGACTTAGTATACTTAGATCTAATTTTTTTTGTTGCCATAATAATACCTCTCTTCTTTTTTCGATATTATTATACTCACACATATGTCATACGTTTGACTTTTCAAAAAAAACTAATTTTTTTTCAATTTTTTATAAATAATATTAAAAATCATCATTATACATTTTCAGAAAAATATATTTCTAACTTATCCAAAGAAATACTATAATCAAAAAATTTTCTAGCAAGAAATTGAAATTTTGAATTATTAGCAAGCTTATTAAGTTGATTATCTTTCATCAAAAATTTATCAATACCACTATTTCTACACAAAACCAAAAAAACATACGTCATTATTACATTTTGTTTATGAGAAAAATAAAAGCTTCTATCATTAACTTTGTCTTGATAAAAAATAGCATATTTAATAACATCTAAACTAATTCTCATCATCTGACTATCAGATAAAACAACATTTTTACAATAAACCTTTTTAATTAAATTAGCATAATCATCACAAGAAAAATAATCAGAACCACTATTAACATTATTTTTCAAATCTTCATTAAATAATTGCCATAATTCTTCTTCTGTATGATTCTTAGCATATTCATAATATCTTTTTTTCAAATTCATAATATCACCTCACATCAACTTCGAGGAATATAAAAATTTTTATATCTTAAATTTTGAATTACCTCAGATATTTCATAACATTTTGCCATTTTAAATTTACCCATACCACCAGTCTTTAAAGAATGATAATAGCAATGATTCACACAAAACCATTTAAGATATTCAACCTTAACTGGTAATTTATATTGTTGAATCAATTTATTATTAATTTGATTTATTGTAAAATAATGCTTTCCATTTTTATTATAATCACTAACGGCAATACCCATAATAAAACCACCTTTTCTTTCTTAAATAAGAAAATAAGGTTAAAGAAATAATCTCTAACCTTATCATTAATATTAAATTACTTGAAATTTTTAATTATCCATTCTAAAATAAAATTATCAGAAAGGAAGTATAAATAATGAAATTAGTAAATAGTATATCTTTAGGAACTTTTCCTTTAATAGTAGGTAATAATATAATTGTTGAATATAGTTTTAACAAATGCTATGCAAAAGTATTGTTAATAGACAAAGACTCCGACACAGCATTAGTATTATTCGATGAAGCTGAATATCCAGAAATAGTTTATCTATCATCAATTATAAAAATAACAAACGCAAACGTTAAAGGAAAATCAAAAGTAAAATACTTAATACCATTTTACCAAAAAAAATTAAATGAGCGTTTTCCACGTTGAATAAGAATTACACCCTTTGTTATTATATATATGAATAGAATAATAAACATCTGAAAAGCTTACACAATCCTTTAAACACGAATTACCTAAAAGCTTAAAGAAAAAATCTTTAACATTAAAATTCTTATCAAAAGGATTATACCAATAACCTAGTCCAACACCTAATGAGCTTCTATCTCTAGGAATCATATAATAACTAATTGAATAATATCTTTTAGTTTTAACATTTTTTTTATAAATTTTTGTTTTATTCATAAATAAAGCACAACCTTTCTTTTAATTTTATTATTTAAGGAGCAAATACAATGAAGCAAGTACATGAAATAACTTACAACGGAATAACTTATAAAGACGGCGACATAATTAAATTTAAGTGGGGTTTAGATAATAGCTTTACCTTTATAGGTGAAATACAAGCTATAGCAGATACCTTTGATTTCATAACAATAGTTGAAAAAGGTGCAATCTGTATAGGTAAATTTGAAAATGTAATTTCTAAAATAGATAAAGCTAAAATCAGAAAACACAAAACACCATTTAACTTCTGGGGTTTTTTAGAAGACTCAATAAAAGACAAAACCATTTAATTAAATTTTATATTTAAATGTAGTAATTAATTTATTAACCTCTTTATTAGTTTTAATTTTTTCATATTTACTACCAACTTTAGTCTTAATTTCTTTGAAAGCAATAGCTTTCTTTTTTATTGTAAAAACATTCAAAACCTCATAAACCTCAAATGTTAATTCATAAACACAATCATAATCAATACCAGTTTTATAGATCATCTTTTTAATTTCATTTTCTTCAATTTCTTGCAATGAACCAGTATAAAAATAATCATAAACATATTTACGCTCCATTTTATTATCTAAAATATACATTTTAATATAATAATGCTTATCTTGATAATAAATAGGACTATTTCTTAAATCCATAAAATCACCCCTTAAATATTAATCATCATCACCACAATAATTTTCCAAATAATCAGTAAAATAGTTTACGTCAATAACAAGAACATCATCTTCCTCATACATCTCAATATCACATACACCTTTAAATTTATAAACTTCTGCATAAATTAAATCAGACATTGAAATAGCTTCGTCATAAGTAATATTAAATTCATCAGAAATCTCATCAAAACCAATTATCCAATTACCATAAGTAGAATTTTCAATCCCCTCATTATAAATCCACTTAGCAATTTTAATAATAAGCTCCTTATCAACTTTTAATTGCTTCTTATCTTCTTTCCAACCAAATTTATTTTTTACCACTATTTGTTTAAACTTATTTAATGAACCCTCAAATACTTTAACGCTACCTTTTTTCACTTTATTATCAAACACATACAATTTTCCATTTTTATCAAAATTTAAGCAAATTTCAAGCTTATCATTTTCCAACCATAAAAAGCCTCTATCATCAGTACTAATTTCACTTTTTGGAAACTCTTTTTCTAAAAAATGTAAAAGTTCAAACTTTAAATTTAAAATATTATTATTAGACATATCAATCACCTCATATACAAATAATCAACGTTTTCAATTTCACAACTAGAAAACAAAATCATAATAAAGCAAAGTACCAGATTTAACATAAACATACCTATTAATATCATAATAATCTTGTAATTCAAAGTTCTTAAAACTTCTATCATAATTGCCTCTAGTATAATACTTAGAAGAGCCAAGCTTCTTTTGAACAAATTCACCATAAGGAATTTTCTGAACTGGAGCAATTTTAAAATCAAACCACCCAAATACATTATCAAAGCAAGCTTGCTTAAACTTTTCAAAATCACCTTGAAATAACAACTTTGAGTCTTGATAAACTTTTACATAATCATTTTTATAAAAAATAAAGCAATCACATTTATAAATTTCTAAACAAATGCAATTGCAATCTAAATTATTTTTCTGTTTATAATACTTATACATAAAATAATACTTTTTTAAAAACTCTTCCATATCCATTTTTATTACCACCTTTCATTTTTTCTTAAATTATTAAAGTATTCACGAAAACGATTTTTACTTAAATGAGTTTCAACCCATTCATCTCTACCATTATATATAATCGTAAATTGACATAATTCTGAATAATCATCACTTTCATCAAAATTGATATTAGCAATGCGACCAACATTATATCCAGCATCTTGAAGTTGTAAAATCAAATCACAACTATAAGCCATAGCAAGCTCTGTATTCTTACAAGATTTTAAAATTTGTGTATAAATACTTCTAAATAAATTTAAAACATTCATATTATTAAACCAAACCTTTCTAATTAATTAATTCTTCTTTGTTATTTAATACATCATTTTCATTTAAAGGCTTTACTTGATAAATAGTCTTCTTAATCAAAGAATCATTAAAAGTATTTAACACTTCTTTTTGATAAGATGAATAAATATCTAGATCAGATTCTTTAAAATTTGAAGCATATTTAATTTCTGCTTCCTCTAAATTAAATGAATTAAAATAACGTTTTTTATTTAATCTATCAAAATATTCTGTTTCATCAAGCTCATATAAAGACTTCATCATATACTTTGATACATAGCTTGTCACCCTAGCTTTATCACGAATTACATCAACATCAGATTTTCCATAAGTCCAATATTTAATACCAAGACCATTCTTTTTCTTTTTGTTAATATAATCATAGTCAAGCCAATTAGCAACGTTATATAAAAACTCATCTGGTAAATCACCAAATAAAAAATGATAGTGTATAGCTCCATTCTTTTGATATTCTGGAACACCTAAATAAGTAAGCTCATACAACGTACCATTTTTTTCATTATATCTTTTTAAAGCAATTTTTAATCTTTTCAAAAACTTATTCAACGCACCAATACAACATTCATAATCACAAGCATTTTCAATATAATCAATTTTTATTTCTTTTGAACATCTATCATTTAAAACATTTAAAATATTATTTTCATTATTTTCATTTTGTGCAAAAGTCAAAGTTATAAAATATTTAAATAAATCAGCATTACAATAAGCATATTCATTAAATTTATCAATCGTCCTTTTTAAAGACATCTTCATTTTATCGTGAGTTGTTAAAGGTATATTTTCACCATTAATTACATATTTTTCATAAACATCATCTTTTAATACTATTTCATCATTTTTAATATCTAACAAATCATATCTTTTCTCTTTAATACAATATACAATCATTTCTAAATTTTTGTCATAATCACAAATTGCCTCATTTTCATAAGCTAATGAATTTTTAAATTCTTCTTTTAAATCACCATTAGAATCAAAGTACAAATCTTCTTTAAAATTCTCTTTTACATAATCACTAAATTTATCAAATCTATCAGAAACCAAATTAAACCAATTATCATTACTTAATTTATTATTATTAACTTCTACATCATCATCAATCTCAACTTCTGTATTATTAAATGTTCCTTTATGATTTCTAACAAGCTCATCTGTATCATCAAACCATTTTTTTCTAAATACAGAATTTAAAAATCTTTGACAATCACTTGATAGCTCATTAAACCAACCTTTAGGATAAACCTCATCAGTTTTTATTTTTTTAATTTCTTCATAAAACTCACTATCTTTTTTTCTATGAGATATTGATTTTTCAAATGTTGAAACTTCAACATAATTTTTCATATCTTTAATTTTCACACAAGATTTTCTTTTAAAGATGTCTAATAAAAGTTTTTTCTTTTCAACATTCAACTTATATTCAAAACCAATAAAAAAATAGTGCATTAATTTATTCATTTCAACATTTGATAATTGATTCATATTTTGTACCTTTCTCATATTTTAGATAAATGTGTGTAAGTTGTGTATATATATTGACAAGTATAAATAAGGAAGTGAGGGACAAGCCCTCACTTCCTTATTTACAACTATATACACTGGACGGCAAGCCGTCCCAAACGCAAATACCTAAAACATACCTTTTAATTTATTTTTTTGTGCATATCTACACCAATTTATTTTTAATTTTTGTCAGAGGCAAGAGCCATAAATTTACCCATAAACAAGCCAAAGCTAATGGACATAACACAGAACCCAAACACTACAAGAACATACACCCACCACATTTTAATTACCTCATTTTAATTTAATTTAATTTTAATCTTTATCAAAAAACGAACCTAAAAACAAGAATAAAGCGTCTATCAAAACATACAAAAAAATTGTAAGTTGTGCAACAATTATACACGTAAATATTATTAAACCCATTTTAGCCACCTCTATTCTATCAGTCTATCATTTTGTGATGAGGATTCAATATTAATTCTAGATTCACCCTCAATTTTAGCAGAATCACCACTAGAATCAATTTTTAACTTATCATTAGATAAATTTACATCATCATCACTTGAAGAGGAATTAGACCTATTAGATTCCATTTTTTGCTTAGAATCATAATCAGCAACACAAGCAGATTGAAACATCTGAGCCGAATTTTCACGATTAGTAATTAGATCAACAAGCTCCTTATGATTTTCATAGACACCTTTTATAAGCGTTATTAAAAAGCCAGTCCCATATACAAAAAGTCCTACAACGATTATTAAAAGCCCATATTCCTTACAAAAAGACACACACCACTTAAAAGAATTTCCAATACTATTCCAAAATCCTAATACCATCATATCACCCCTTTAAAAACGAACATTTAAATCATCTATAGTTATTACATCATCATTACATTTCTTTTCTGGCCTTTTCTTTTTTACAGATTTAACAGAATCACTGACAGTTTTATCTTCACTTTTAACCTCTGGACGTTCATACAAAAATTTAAGCTGAGATTTTTTTATCTCATTATTTTTATAAAAGCCATTATCTTGCATAGCCATCGCACAAGTTTTACTCATACTATTTAACTCATCTATAACACACGACCATTCATTGGTATCGTGTACGCCCCAACAAATATATAAAGGAAATGTTATTATATATTCTTTACAAAAAGACTCATTTTCTGTTACACCTACCATATCAATTCTGTTTGTATAATCGAGAAACGTAGTCTGAAGATATCCTAAAGAATTGATAAAATCTTCAATGCGTTTATAAAAATATTTCATTTTGCGATATTCTGAAGAAGGCCCATTTATCCAAAAGCGATAATCTGGATACTTTAAAGCAAAAGTCCCCATAAAATCATATTTTATCTTACGCTCATACTTCTTTCTAAATACATTATCAAGCTTACATTTTTTCTTACGATAATATACCAATAAATTACCCAATACACCAATCGTTCGAGTATCTTTAATAAGAATATTATTAGTAGATAAATTTCTTTCATTAGAAACATCATCTTTTGCAAGTTGTTTTAAAGTAAACCAATAAGAAGTCGAACCAAAGGCATTGCCAAATATACATTTAAGCTCTTTTACACCCTTATCTTTTAGATCATTATTAAAAGAATATTGCATACCTCTTTCAAGGGATTTTTCATCTTCAAAGACAATCATATATCGCTCAAGATAAAAATTATGAGTATCTTTTACACATTTAATCTGAATGGTATCATCATCAAGAATCTTACTAAACCGATTATTTACCCAAGAATATACAGAAGTCCTTGATACAACATTAAAGCCTCTATAATTAAGAATATAAATATCATCAACATAAGTATAAAATCTTTTTTTAATCGGTATATTATTAATAAAGTCATTAAAAATTCCATCACGTTGACAGCATAACATCATCACATAATCTGTAAGCTCTAATCTATCTTTAACAGAAATATATCCATCTGGAAAAAAATCCTCATCATAAGTCTTTTGAATAATCTCACGAAATCTAGAATCAATAGTACGCTTTAATAAAGCTAAATCTATCCAATAAAAATCAGTCTCAAAATCAGATATTTCCTTTTCAATTTTATCTTTAAATCCAGATTCTAAAGCATACATAAATTGATTAAATAATACATTTTTACCTTTTCTTATTGGAGCAATAATCGAAATATTATTACCAAATGAATTTTGAAGCACATCTAATGATTCTTCATAGCGTTCTTGATAAACATCAAGTGAATTATCATCTTGTTTATATTTACGATAAAGCCAAAAGAAAAAAATCCATATAATAACATCAACAAGGAAAAAAGAAATAGTTAACCACCAATACCAATTTCCTTTCATTTAAACCACCCCTATTCTTCTTCTGAATGATTTTCTGTTGTTGTATTAAACTGAATTTTTTCCAAGCCCTTTTGACCTATATGAGCAGATAAATCCTTAAGCTTATAATAGCAAAAACTAAATAACTTATTTAACTTATCATTAAGCCAATGCACAAATCTTACGATCATATACCATAACCCAATCGCAGATGTCACCCAACCTAAAATCCACAAATTATATGTTGTATGTGAATTAAAGAAATTAAATAACTTTTCTTGAATTTTACAAAAAGGCTTAAACAAATTGCAAATCAACCAAGTAATAATCTTTAAAATACCAAACGTACAAAAATCAATACCAAGCATAAAGACAAACAAAATAAAATAAATAAGAGCCGTCAACAAAGCTCCTACTTTCTTAAATATATCAACTAACGTATTCATAAAATAACCACCTTTCTACTTCTTTTTAGAAGACTTATTATTATTGCTATTACTTTTTTTAGAACTAAATAAAGCACCTAAAAATTTAAATGGTAATGAAATAATACCAACCAACAATTTAACTAGTCCTTTTATTAATGATGTAACTAACTTAGAAATACCTTTGCCAATACCAGATAATAAAGCTGAACTTCCACTTGCGAATAATGAAATTACAATAGAAATAATTATAGGAAATCCAATTATAGCTCCACCTATAATTAATAAACTATAAGGAAAATTATCATTAAACCAAGCAATAAATCTATCCCAAAAACTAACCTTTGGTTTATCATTAGCATTTACAGATGAAATTAAAGCACCACTATTACAACGAGCATTTACTACTTTCATATCTGTTGTATAATTAATACGCATTACAGATAAATCCTCAATAACATACTTATAAACATAAGAATCAGAATAATAAATAGGTAAAATATCAACTAAAACTGAAACTTGTCTATTTTCAAAAGATTGTCTAGCAGTATATTTTTTATCACTATTTTTCATAGCATTAGAAGAAAGCAAATTATAAAAATTACTATCAGACCAATTACTCAACCTATTTTTAGCCGGAATCACAAAATTACTTAAAGAAACATCTGAATCAGACCAAGAATCACTATATTCACTTTTTCTAAAAAAAGTATTATTTTCATTTTTTAGTGTTAAATAATTAGACGAATAATCATTAACCAATTCACGAGTAACATTATTTATATCATTAGCGTCAATTTCTTGAATACATTTTATAAAACTACAACCATTCCACACCGAATCTTTATCCTTACCCTTATATAACTTATAAGATAAATCAATTTCATTAATTACATCAATTTTTTTATTAGTATCAAAATTTAAATAAACAAATTCTGGAACAAATAAATCTTTTGAACCAAAATAAACCCAATGAAAATTTTCAGATATTTTTAAATATTCACTTTTATCATTAGAATTCAAAATACAAGAATAGCCATTTTCAAAAACATCAGAATATCTAGCCAAATCAGTAAGATTATAAGCATTTTTAAATGGTGTAGGACAATAATCAAATAAATCTTTTCCAGTTATAAATATATATGAGTCATAATCAAGTTGAACATTACTTCCATCTTGATTATAAACACAACCAAAATCAATTTTACAACTACTTCCATTACTAAAAATTAAAGATGATATATCATATCTTCTCTTTAAATCACTATAAGTTGGCATTTTAAAATCAACTTTGTATTTAACAATATTAAGAAAATAATCTTTAGTATAAGATTCTACTTTTTGTGTTATACTTGATTCATTATATTTTAATACAAAACTCGTAACATCTTCTTTAATAGAATACGGATTATAAACATACACATAGTTAACTATCTGTTTAGTATTGCCACTATCAAGATATGACTCACTTAAAGCAATTACATCTGTCTTATCATAATTCTTATCACTTATCAACTTATAGTCTTGATAATCAAGCCCTAATTGTGTAATATCATCTCTAATACTTGAAGTATCTGTAAATCTATAAGAACCAGTATCAGCCAATGCTACATTACCAGTCATTAAAGCTAAAGGAACTAATGTAGTACATATACCAAGTAATTTTTTAATCATAAAAATCACACACCTTTTTTAGAAGTTGTAGTTGTTGTAGTCGTACCAGTTGTACCACTTGAACCACCACTAAAAAGCCTTTTAAAAAACTCAACAATTTTATTTAATAAATTTAATATCCAATCATACCAAGCTTCTTTAGAATCATCAGCGACATCGTCTTGAATTAATTCTGTCTTAAGAAAAAAAGAAAAATCATCATATAAATCAGCATTTATTACTAAATAATATACACCAGTAGCAGTGCCAGTAAAGTGATATGTTTCTTCATCATTTGAATCGCCACAAAATTCAGTTTGAAATCCACCATTTTGCTCAGATTCAAGCTTAGCTTGAGACCACGTGCAAGAACTACCATAAATATTAGGAACACCACACAATGTAATACCACAATTTTCGTCTGCATGGTTAATGCCCCAACCTAATTTTAAAGTATAATCAACACCACCTTTAACATTAAAGCGAATTCTAATCAAATCATCACTAAAATCAGATTCAGAACTATGATTGAAAGCACCACCAGAAAGCCAATATTTTCCATCATCTTCTTTAGCATACGTAGCATTAGCCCAAGTGGAAGCAGATTCCAAAGAATAAATATCATCAGATACAGCACTTCTTTTTACAATTCTTTGATTATCATCTATATTTTGAGAAATAACTTCTTCTTGAACACTATCGCTTACACCATGCAATACCAAAGGGGTTACCAATAAACTTGATAAAGCTCCCATAGATAAAATTTTTAATAAAAGTTTATTTTTCATTAAATCACCAATCCTTTTTTATTAAATAATTAAAAAAATAAGAAAAAAAGTGGTGAGCGAAAAAGCTCACCACAAACAAATATTACCAAACAATATATTCTGCCTCATTATTATTATCATCAGTTGCAATATCTGGATCAGTTGTAACCTCTGGAGTTGTTACAGATGATTCAACCTTATCAGTTGTCTTAACATCAGTATCTTTATTTCCACCAAAAAGACCAGTTACAAAATTCCAAATCTTTTTAAAGAAATTACCAATACCCTTAAAGACTCTTACAAACCAATTTTCTGCTTTAGTATCATCTTTATTATTATCCTTATTAGTATCATCTTTTTTATCATCATCAGTTTTATTATCATCTTTCTTATCGTCAGAAGCCATTACATAAGATTGATAATCTAGACTATACATTGTAGTATCACCAGTAACATTATTAGTCACCATATAACGAACCACTTGTGATTCAGTACCACTAGCAACAAATCCATCAGATAATACCTCAATAGAACAATCTTGAGCATTTACCTTATCTTGATATAAATACATAAAAATATTTAATAAGTTTTGATAAGTAATCTCTGTACCAGAAGCAACTTTCATAATTGTTATATCCTCAGAAGATTTAATAAAAATAACTGGTGCTGTAACATCAAGACGTTCAACATTAACACTAATTTCTGTTGCATTTCCAGTCTTATCTACAGACCTCAACACAACAACATACTTACCTACTTTATCTTCAATTGTTGATGATACAATACTTATTGCACAACTTCCATCAACTTCATCAGTAGCAGTAAATTGAGCTTTAACTTGCTCAGATGTAATATACTCACCAGATTTAATTGAACCACCACCAGAAACGTTAGGTGTAATTACTGGAGCAATTGTATCATAAATAAATGATAAATCACTAGCAACATTTCCTAATGAATCTTTTAATTCTGTAATCTTATTAGTACCTTGAACAAGATTATCAGCACCCAAAGTAATTTCCTTTGTCTTAGAATTTACTTCAATTAAAGTACCATTTAACTTAAATGATACAATATTAGAATAAGTATCAGCAAGTGTAATAGTTACAGATTTATTTAATCTTGTAGAACTATTTATACCAGTAATTGTAGGAGCAGACTTATCAGAAATAAACTTAATAATTGTGCCATTTCCTTGATTATCAGTAGCCTTTAAAGTATGTGTTCCATCAGCATAACTTGAAGCATTAAAAACAAATTCTCCGTCAGCCAATATAACAGATTTATCATCAATAGTTACAGATTTAATACCAGAACCAGAATCACTTACTCTAACATTAGCAGACTTAATTACTTGATTATTAGTAATACCAGTAATCGTAGGAGAAATTGTATCTCTTACGCACACATTAAATGTAGCGTCAGTATAATTATCACTTGTATCAGTACCCCTAATAGTTACACTATAAGTGCCACAATTAGTATTATGATTATAATTATTAGTTACAACAGTTTTAGTAATACTTGTATCATAGTTATCACTAAATGAAACGTTATTAAGCAAATCAGCTTCACTTAATTTGTTAGGACATTCAACATACATTGTTGATTGTTTAATACTATATGTAGGTTTTTCAAAATCACCAATCAATACATTAAATGTTAATGTTGATTCATTACCAGCCTTATCAGTCCAACTTAATACTAATGGATATGTACCAGTTTTATCATAATTAATATTACCAGATTTAATTATTAAGTTATTTGTAATATCTCCGTCAGTATCATCTGTTACTTTAAATATTTTTTGATTTAACAAATATTCTCTAGTTAGACGAGTTGAAGTTTTAACCGGTAAACTAATAGCATACTTAGAAGCCGTAACTACTGGCTCTTGTGTGTCAATAACATCATCTTGAGTTAGTTCTGTCATTAAATGAAAAGTAAACCCATCATATAAATCAGCATTTATTAATAAATAATATACACCATAAGAAGGAATAAAGTGATATGTTTCTTCAACACCATTATCATCACCAGTAAAATAAGTTTCAAATCCGCCTTCAGATGTATAACCACGTTTAGATGCAGACCATGTACAAGAGCTACCAATAGGAGCTGTAAAACCACGAACAGTAATTCCAGAATTTTCTTCTGGATTATCAAAACACCACGTTAATTTTAATGTATAACCTACACCATTTTTAACTTTAAAAGCAATTCTAATTAAATCTCTACTAGAATCAGCTTCAGCCTTATGATTATCAGCAAAACCATTAAGCCAATATTTTCCATCATCATTATCTTTAGCATATGTAGCATTAGCCCAAGTAGAAGCAGATTCCAAAGAATAAGAATCATCAGATACAGCACTTCTTTTTATGCTTCTTCGACTATCATCAACATTTTGAATAACAGCTTCTTCTTGAACACTATCACTTGCACCATTTAATACTAACGGAGTTACCAATAAGCTTGATAAAGCTCCCATAGATAAAACTTTTAATAAATGTTTATTTTTCATAAAATCACCAATCCTTTTTTATTAAATAATTAAAAAATAAACCAAAAACAAAAAAATGATTGTAACTAAACAATCATTAAAAATAAAACATATAAAACAAAATATTAATTAAAATACCATTCATATTTACTAATATCATCATAAAAATTTTTCTTTAAATAATTAATATATTCATCAACATCAGCATTTCTATATACTTCATCAAAACCACTTTCAGTTAATGTATATACACCATCACGCTTAATAATTTGAAAACCATCACCATTTTTATCATCAAACCAAAAATCGAGATTATCACATATCCTAACAAGTAATTTTTTTAAATCATCAAAACTATTAAAACTCAAATCTCTCATGGAAATATACATAATTATCACCTTTTCTTTGTTTTTTTTAAAATAGATAAAACTAACTTCTTATCTTTATCAGATAAATCAGAAAAAGACAGCTCATCATCGTGATGTATAGTAATTAAATCATCAAATTTATCATAATGAAAATGAAGCTTCATATAATTAATATTATGAATTACAAACAAAATTTCTTTATCACGAACAACAATAACATTATTAACCATATATCTATTTCTACCTTGATTATAATGCAAAACATAGTCAACATCAATACTACCATTAATAGAATACTGATAAAAAATATAGTTATCTTTATCACGTAATAAAGAATAATCAACCTTATGAGGTATTATTTTCCTTTTCAAGAAAATCACCACCTTATATGTTTTAATATAAACAATGATATTACAATGCTTACAAAAGCAATATCAAACGCATTATAAATACCATTCATACAATCTCGAACAATAAATACAATCCAAATAAAAGCCAATATTATTTCAGCTAAATTCAAAGTTTTATACAAATAATAATAAAACTTCTTTAACTTACCTTTCTTCTTATATTTATTTCTCATATCAAAGAATCACCATACCTACTACCTAATGTTTTAAAATTATATGTATCAGATAATTCAAATACCCTAACAAAATCTTTATCTGTATAAGTTGTACTATTAGATTCAATATTCATATTAATCAATTCATTATTACTAAAAAAATAATTAGTTAAATCATTATAAAATTTCATATTAGAACTTAACAAGTAAGCATAATAATAAGAATTTACATTATCACATACCTTACGAACTATTTCACATACTTTTTTAATTATTTCTTCATCTGGATTCGTTATATGTAATTGATAATCTAAATTATCTGTTATTAATGCAAATCTAATATTATTTTTATACATCTCGCTTCTAATATCTTCAAGTAAAAAACTAGATTTCTTAAAGCCACAAACAAAATAGCCTTTCATATAAATTACCTTGCAACATAATAAGCTAAATACATTCCTAATTCACGATTACAATTAAAATGCTTAACTTCGTTTAACCATTTTTCTATTTCACTTAAAACATAATTATTTAAATCTATTTTGTTTAACTTTGAAGAATGATAGAAAGAACCATAATAATAATACTCTTCAACATAATCTTTATATGAACGAGGCATAAAACCTCGTCCACCATACCAAAATGAATCAAGATTCACATTACAAGGAGCAACACAAACTTTTTCACCATTTAAATATGCTTTTTGAAAATAAGCTTTTGAAACTCTTTGCCAATCCTTAAATTGTAAATTTCTCATTAATATTCACCACCTTAATTAAAAATCTGGAAATAAATCCCGCATTACTTCTTTTATCATTGTAGTTATTGAATCACCACTTACGCAAGTCACTTTATTTTTAAAAAATCTCATATCTTTAGTTAAAAGTACAACATATTCATCATGACCGGTATAAACATACTTTAAAGTAATATTACTTAAATAAGCTTCATTTACTAATAAAGAATTTAATACATCAATAGCATTAGCTTTCTTTACATAAAACTTCTTAAATACCAGATTACTTTTTTGAACTCTTACAGATTGCAAAATTTCCGATTCAATTCTTAAATTTACATCATTTACTAACACTTCACATCATTCCTTTTCCTATCTTGATAAAGTTTTAAATATTTTTCACGATCTAAAATATAAATACCAAATATTATTCTATTTTCTACCACTTCTAAAGGCATAAAAAATATTATAGCTTTATTTTTAACATCAATTACATCAAGCATATCACATTGACCTTGAACAATTTTTTTATATAAAATTTCTAAACATTCTTTTATAAAAACTCTGTAATTATACATACTCAATTCATCAATAAAAGTACGAGAAATTTTAAGTTTAACTAAACTAGCAAATTGAACTTGTAAAGGTACACTATCGTCATTAGTTATCTCTTCTAATTTATCTTTAAAATAAAGTGTTTGATATAATAAAGGTACTAAAGCATAAGACCAACTAGAAGTAAGAATACTTTCAACAATTTCAAAATTCTTATTTAAATCTTCAACAGATACATTATTATTCATCACCATAAATTATTACCTCTTTAGCATTAGATCTATTTTTACCATCACTATTAATACTTCTTTTTGCTAAAACTGCTTTAATCGTATATTTACTATCAGAAAATAATTGTCTAACATATTTTGTATCATTATTGCTAACCACAACAAAACAACCTTTTTCAATTAATTTATCACAAATATTTTTTAAATCTAGCAAATCTTTTTTATTAAATCCGTCTTTAACATAAGAAGTAAATCCACTATTTTCATAATCATAAGGTGGATCAAAATAAATAACATCACCACCTCTACAATCACTAATACATTTTCTAAAATCTTCATTTCTTATTACAACATTATTACTATTTAAATAATTACTTAAATTATTAATTTTATCTTTCATTGCAATATCAACTTTAGATAATTGTTTACCTTTAGGCACATTAAAAAAGCCTTTTGAATTAACCCTATACAATCCGTTAAAACAAGTCTTATTTAAGTAAATAAATCTTGAAGCTTTTACAACATCAGATACATTTTTATAATCTTTTAATCTATCTATCTGCCTAACCTCATAGAAATAATTAGAATCAGAATAATGATTATTTTCGTGAATTGTAAGTAAGTAAGTAAGTAATTTTGGATTTTCTCTTATCATTTTATATGTATTAATAAGCTCAGAGTTTAAATCATTAATTATTGCATTATTATATTCAAGTGCAAAAGCAACCGAACCACCACCAACAAAAGGTTCATAATATCTATTACTACCATTTAATTTTGGTTTAATAATAGGTATTAATTCATCTAATAATTGTCTTTTTCCACCAACCCACTTTAATACAGATTCCATTATTTATTACCACCATACAAATTATGTACATAATACATTTTAGCTTCATCAATGCTTTTAAAATACAAAGGATAACCATCTATATTAGCAACATAGTATTTATCGTCTTTTTTAATATTAGAATGTTTAACATACTTTGCAAATCCCTTACTAAACAAATAGAATTTACCATTAAGAGGTTTATACACAATACAGATATTTTTATCCAAATGCTCAATCAAAACACATTCAAACTTTTTAAAATAATCAATTAAGCCATTATATCTTTGAAAACAAATATCACTTCTTAAATCCACTTTCTTTTTCCTCATTTCATTTAATTTAATTTAATTTAATTTTTTATATAGCAAAAAAGAGATAACCCCTTTTAAGAGCTATCTCAATTTACAAAACATTTATTTAATTAAATTGTAGAAGCAGATGAGTCTTCATCTTCACCAACTTCACCAATATCATAGAATTGAACTTTTGATTCTGGATGTTTAGCATTATGAATCTTAATAAGAATAATAGTATCATTTCTTAAATAGGCTTTACTTGTTTTCTTATTATTATTAAATCTATCTGTTGAATAACCACCATTAAATACAACACCCTCACAAATAGGAGCTACACAAGTATATGCTCTTGGATAAGATATTTCACCAGTAATAGGATTTTCCTTTTTATTTTTAACTGGAAGCATTGAAACCAACTTAACTAATACTTCTGTTTTAGCACCTATAATTTCTGGACGTAATTCCTTTAAAATTAATGATTTTTCTGTTGTTAAACTATCTTGAAGTACAACATTATCAGCAAGCATTAAACTTAAATGAATATAAGATGATTTCTTATCCTTAGTTTTCTTAATTTCAGCCTTTAAAATACCTTTAGCAAATTTCTTCTTATCTTCATCAGTTAACTCAGACAACTTCTTATAAGCAATAGTAGACTTAAACTCATCATCTTCAATTAATAATTGCTTTTCATCAAGCATATCTTCAAGACGTTTTTCTTTTGCAACTTCCTTAGTATCAGAAGTCTTAACATCTTTTACTTCTTTAGCGTCCTTTACTTCAACATTCTTTTCAATTTTTGTATTTTGTAAATTTTCCATAATAATTTTAATACCTTTTTGCTAACTACTTCTTCTTCATTAGCACCTTTCTTTAATTTTATTTTTTATTATTAATTAATTTTAGATAAATAAATTACCTAATTACTTATTACTTTTTACAGATAACATACCATTTAAAAAATGATAAATAGCAAGTGGACTATCACTTGCACACAGAACTAAACCTTGTTTATCAGATACAACATTCTTTGTAACTCCGTCAATTACTTCTGTATCAACAACAACTTCTAATTCTTTAGCTAACTTATTAATCGTTAATTGACTAATAACATAAGCATTTTGTGAATTTTTACTATTTTCACCATACCAAAGCTCACTCATTTATTTTAATTTCCTTTCATTTAATTTATGTTTGATTTTTTTAAACAAACATTAACAAAATTAATTATCAAACTTTATTAAAAAGTAAAATAATCATCAACACATGATCTAATACTATTAATACTCATTAGCAATGATTCTAATAATTCTTCATTTACACGAGATACATTAATATCAAATGTAGGTTTAACACCACAACGATTTTCAAATCTAAAAGTAATAACATCTGTATTTTTTCCAACTCTTAAATATTATAAAATTGAATTTAATTGCTTAAGACCATATTTTAAAATGTACAATATAAAATCTACTAAAGACCTTAACAATGATTTTGTAAATAAATTAATCACAATCAAAAAAAATGAGGGAGTTAAAAATATCACTATAAATAAAATGCTAGGTACTATTAAAATTATGTTAAACTTTTTGATAAAAGAAAATTTAATTACCGAAAGTCATATTACAATATCAAACATAAAATTTAAACAAGCAAAAATTACAATACCAACTAAAGAAGAACTTTTAAAATTTAAAAATTACATTGATACAAAAGCTTCATTAAAATATCAAGTTATTTTTTACATTTTAATTGATACTGGTTTAAGGCGAAGCTCAATCGCAAATCTTTTAATTTCTGATATCAATCTTAATGAACAATCAATAATACCCTCACACACTAAAGAAAATAACGAAATAAAAGTTTATTTTGGTAATAAAACTAAATCTCTTATTTCTAAATTTATTGAAACTAATAAAAAATTAAAATCAAAATATTTATTTCCTAGTCAAAACCCATTAAAGCCCATACCACCTACTACAATTACTAAAAATTTTAGTAAAATAAGAGACAGATTAGGAATAACATCAATATCACCACATAGACTAAGACACTATTTTGGAACAAATTTAATCAAAAATAATGTAAATCCAGAAATTGTTAGAAAGCTTTTAGGACATTCTTCTTTGCGTATGACACAACGATACATTGATTTAAATGATGAAGATTTAAAATCAGTCTCAATAAATTGCTCAATAGCAGACAATATTGAGGGGAACTAGAATTTAATCTAATACTCTTTCTATAATCTATAAAACAAAAAAGCTTAGCCAATAAACACTAATTAATGTCTTGGCTAAGCCACTTTTTAAATATTAAACCAAAATAATATTCTTTTATTCAAATTCAATTGTTGCAGGTGGTTTAGATGTACAGTCAAGTAGTACTCTATTAACTCCTGCTACTTCATTTACAATTCTTCTTGAAATCTTATCTAAAACATCATAAGGAATACGAGCCCAATCAGCTGTCATTCCATCAATTGATGTAACTGCACGTATTGCAATTGCATAATTATAAGTTCTTCCATCTCCCATTACTCCTACACTCTTCATATTAGTTAAAGCGGTAAAGTATTGCCAAATTTCCTTATCAAGCCCTGCAGATGCTATTTCCTCTCTTAAGATTGCATCACTTTTACGGACTATTTCAAGTTTTTCCTCTGTTATATCGCCTATAATTCTAATTGCAAGTCCAGGACCTGGGAATGGTTGACGCCACACAATTTCATAAGGAAGTCCCATTTCGAGGCCTAAAGCTCTAACCTCATCCTTAAATAAAACATTAAGTGGCTCAATAAGCTTAAACTTCATATCCTTTGGAAGTCCACCAACATTATGGTGAGATTTAATTGTTTGAGCGGTAGCAGTACCTGACTCAATAACATCTGTATATAATGTACCTTGAGCAAGAAAATCAAAATCACCAAGCTTACGTGATTCCTCATCGAAGCAATATACAAATTCATTACCAATAATTTTACGCTTCTTTTCAGGATCCGTAACCCCCTGAAGCTTCAATAAAAAACGCTCCTTAGCATTGATACGAATAACATTCATATCAAATTTCTTGCAGGCAGCCATTACCTCATCGCCTTCATTTTGTCTTAAAAGCCCATGGTCAATAAACATGCAAGTTAAATTATGGCCAATTGCCTTATGAAGTAACACTGCTACAACAGTTGAATCAACTCCACCTGAAAGACCGCATAATACTTTTTTATCTTTAACTGTTTTTCTAATTTGTTCAATCTGCATATCAAGATAATTTTTCATTGACCAATTATTATTAGCATGACAAATTTCAAAAACAAAGTTATGAAGCATTTTATTACCATTAACTGTATGTCTTACCTCAGGATGGAACTGAACACAATAAATCTTCTTTTCTTCATTGGCAATGGAAGCTACAAGACCATTTTGTGATTTAGCAAGAAGCTTAAAGCCTTGAGGAATTTTAGCAACATGATCACCATGACTCATCCAAACCTCTTCTTCATCATATAAATCCTTAAATAATAATGATTTATCTTCAATTAGAATATTCATCTTACCATATTCACGCTTAGGACTACTTAAAATTTCACCCTTAAAATACTTAGCTGTAAGCTGCATACCATAACAAATTCCTAAAATAGGAAGACCTAAATTAAAAATTTCTTCATCCACTTTAAATGCATCATCATCATAAACAGATTTAGGCCCACCTGAAAAAACAATTCCTTTTATCCCTTCCATTGCTTTAATTTCTGAGGCTTTAATCGTATGAGGTAAAAGAGCACTATACACACCCATTTCTCTAATACGACGGGCAATTAATTGATTATATTGAGATCCAAAATCTAAAACAATAATCTTATCAGTCATAAAAACTCCTACTTAGAATAATTTGGTGCTTCTACTGTAATTTCAACATCGTGAGGATGTGACTCAAGAAGACCCGCATTTGTAATTCGAATAAATTTAGCAACTTCCTTTAAGGTTGGAATATCCTTAGCTCCGCAATATCCCATACCAGAACGAATACCACCACATAGCTGATAAACTGTATCTGCAACAGGGCCTTTAAAGGCTACTCTTCCTTCAATACCTTCTGGTACAAGCTTTTTAGCAACTGTATCCTTCTTTTGGAAATATCTATCAGCTGAACCACGCTTCATTGCAGCAAGAGAGCCCATACCAACGTATGACTTAAAACGACGGCCATTAAATATTATCTCCTCACCTGGTGCTTCAGAGCAACCTGCAAGTAAGGAACCAAGCATTACACAATCTCCTCCAGCCGCAAGTGCCTTAACAACATCACCAGAAAGCTTAATACCACCATCAGCTATAACACAGCATCCGCGCTCTTTAGCATATTCATAAACATCATTTACCGCCGTAATTTGAGGTACACCAACACCAGCTACTACACGAGTTGTACAAATAGAACCAGGTCCAATACCAACCTTAACAGTATCAACACCTGCATCAATTAACTCCTTAGCAGCTTCCTTTGTTACAATATTTCCTGCAACTAAATTTAAAGTAGGATATTTAGCTCTTATCTTTTTAACCGCATTAATAACATTTTCTGAATGTCCATGGGCTGAATCAATCGTAATAATATCAACACCAGAAGCCACGAGTGCATCAACACGCTCCATCATATCAGCACCAATACCAACTGCAGCTCCACAACGTAAACGACCCTTTTCATCCTTACATGCATTAGGATAATTTTTAGCATTATCAATATCCTTAGTTGTAATTAGTCCTACTAAATGATTTTTATCATCAACAATAGGAAGCTTTTCAATACGATGATTCCACAAAATTTGACGAGCCTCTTCAAGCGTTGTACCCTCAGGAGCCGTAATTAAATGCTCATGCGTCATAACTTTTGATATTTTAGTATCATCAGGTGTAAGATATTTTAAATCACGAGCAGTTAAAATACCAACAAGTACACCCTTTTCATCAACAATAGGAAGACCTGAAACATGATACATTGACATAATTTCGAAGGCGTCCTTTGTTGTTTTATCTTCAGTCATCGTAACGGGATTAATAATCATACCCGCTTCATTACGCTTAACTAAATCAACCTCACGAGCTTGTTCTTCAATTGACATATTCTTATGAATAAAGCCAAGTCCCCCCTCACGTGCAAGAGCAATCGCAAGCTCTGATTCCGTAACAGTATCCATCGCTGCAGATACAATTGGAATATTAAGCTCAATATTCTTTGTTAAATGGGTTTTTAATGAAACCTCAGAAGGTAAAACATTAGACTTTTGAGGTACTAAAAGTACATCATCAAAAGTTAAGCCAATGCGAATATCATCAAATTTAGACATATTATTAATCCTCCAATCCTAACCTCTTATAAATATATCCAACCTCTTTAAAATAATAATCAAGAGTAAAGCATGCATCAATTTCTTCCTTAGTTAAATGCTTTAAAACAGCCTCACTTTTCTTAAGAAGCTCTTGGTAATCAATATTATTGTTATAGGCCTCCATCGCAATTGGCTGTACTGTATCATAAGCCTCCTCACGTACAAGACCCTTAGAAATTAAAGCATAAAGTACTCTTTGAGCAAAAATAACCTTATTAGTCATATAAATATCTTTAAGCATCTTTTCAGGATATACAACCAAATTTTCTAAAATTCCTTTAAAACGATTTAACATATAATCTAATAAGCAAGTCGCATCTGGTAAAATAATTCTTTCTGTTGAAGAATGAGAAATATCTCTTTCATGCCACAATGCAATATTTTCATAAAATGTAAGCATATACCCACGCATAACTCTAGAACATCCACAGATATTTTCAGAAGAAATGGGATTACGCTTATGAGGCATAGCACTTGAACCCTTTTGTCCCTTACTAAAAGCCTCTTCGGCTTCATGAACTTCGGTTCTTTGAAGATTTCTAACCTCTAGGGCCATCTTTTCAAGTTCAGATGCAATAAGAGCTAAAACAGCCATATAGTGAGCATGGCGGTCACGCTGAATAACTTGTGTTGAAATAGGAGCATATGAAATATCAAGTGCCTTACAAACATATTCTTCAATAAATGGTGGAATATTACAAAAGTTTCCAACTGCGCCTGATAATTTACCAACTTCAATTTCTGCTACAACATCATCAAAACGCTTAAGCATTCTTTGCATATCAGAATACCATAAGGCCCATTTAAGACCAAATGATGTAATATCGGCATGAATACCATGGGTTCTTCCAATACAAGGTGTATTTTTAAATTCTAAGGCCCTTTTCTTTAAGACAGCCATAATATCTAAGATATCCTTGCGTAATATTTTATTAGCCTCTTTAATTAAAATCGCATTTGCTGTATCAACAACATCCGTTGAAGTAAGACCATAGTGAATCCACTTTCTTTCTTCTCCCAGTGATTCTGATACAGTTCTAGTAAAGGCTACTACGTCATGCTTAGTTTGTGCTTCAATTTCTTTTATTCTTGAAATAGTAAATGATGCCTTATCAAGCTTAGGAAGATCCTCCTTAGGAACCACACCAAGCTCTGACCAAGCCTCAGCATTTTTAAGTTCTACCTTCAAATAGGCATTAAATTTAGACTCTTCCGTCCAAATATCTCTCATACATTTACGACTATAGCGTTCAATCATTTTATTTTTCCTCCATATGATGTAAATATGCTTCAAGTGTATTTTGCATTAAGCAACAAATTGTCATAGGACCCACACCACCAGGCACCTTTGTAATAAAGGATGCTTTAGGCTCACATGATGAAAAATCACAATCACCACATAGCTTATGTGTTTGAGGGTCTCTATTTACACCAACATCAATTACAACTGCACCATCCTTAATAAAATCAGCTGTAACATATTTGGGTTTACCAATTGCGACAATTAATATATCGGCCTTTCTTGTAATTTCCTTAACATTTTCTGTACGAGAATGCACAATTGTCACAGTCGCATTTTGATCTAAAAGAAGCTTAGAAATTGGAAGCCCTACAATATCTGATCTTCCCATTACAACGGCATTTTTACCAGCAAGAGGAATGTTTGCGGAATTAAGAAGACTAATAATTCCTCTTGGTGTACAAGGTATCATACCTTCTCTTTTTTGCCACAAGGCAGCGACATTTAAAGGATGAAAGCCATCAACATCCTTATCCAGTCTTATTCGTTCAATAACATGCTCCTTGTTAATATGTAACGGAAGGGGAAGTTGTACTAAAATACCATCAACATTATCATCATTGTTAAGCTCATCAATTTTAGCTAAAAGTGATTCTTCTGTTATATCATCCGGTAAACAAATAGTTGTATTTTCAATTCCAATCTCAAGGGAAGCCTGCTCCTTACCCTTAACATAAGATTTTGATGCTGGATCATCACCAACAAGAACGACGACAAGATGAGGCAAACGCTCATAAACCCTTTTATAATAAAGGATCTCCTCCTTCATTTTTTCTTTAATACTAAGTGATAGCTCTTTGCCACTAATAATTCTTGCCATAATTTCCTCCTAAAGTGATCGATGTCCAATATCAGTTCTATGATATAGATTATTACATTTAATCTTACTTACCTCTAAATTAGCATTTTGTTGGGCCTCAAGCAAAGTTTTACCTTTAGCCACAACAATTAATACTCTACCACCATTAGTGTAGTATTTGCCACCATCTTCTTTAGTTCCCATATGATAAACAATACCATTAACATCATTAAGGCCTTCAATTAAAAAGCCCTTTTCATAAGATGAAGGATAGCCCTTGCTTGCAAGGACAACACCAAGATAGTACATAGGATCAAATGTAAGCTCGACCTTATTTCCATCTATTATATCACAAAAAACCTCAAATAAATCATTTTTTAATTTAGGAAGAACAACTTCCGTTTCAGGATCTCCAAAGCGAGCATTAAATTCAATCACTTTAATACCATCCTTAGTCTTCATAAGGCCCCCATATAATACACCCTTAAACGGACGACCTTCAGCCATTAAAGCTAAAGCTGTAGGCTCCATTATATGCTTAAGAGCATATTCTTTGTCTGAATCGTTAATAATTGGTACACCACTATAAGCCCCCATACCTCCCGTATTTGGACCTAAATCATTATCATACGCACGCTTATGATCTTGGCTTACCTCCATAGGATAAACCTTATCATTTGAAACAAAGCACATAAAAGAAAACTCCGGACCCTCAAGATAATCTTCAATTACTACGGATGAACTTCCAAATTCTTCATCGATTAACATATCCTTTAGGGTTTCTTCAGCCTCTTCTAAGGTTGTAGCTATTACAACACCCTTTCCTGCTGCAAGTCCATCATATTTTAAAACAATTGGCAGGCTATGTCCCCTAACATAATTAATTGCCTTTTCATAATCAGTAAAAACCTCATAGGAAGCAGTAGGAATATGGTATTTTTTCATCAAATCTTTAGCATAGGATTTTGATGTTTCTATTTCTGCTGCCTTTTTAGTCGGACCAAATATTTTTAAGCCTGCAGCATTAAATTCATCTACAATTCCGGCAGCTAAAGCCATTTCCGGACCAACAACAGTTAAATCAATTTTTTGCTTAATTGCAAACGCCTTTAAAGCCTCAACATCTGTTTCCTTAATCGGAACAAGTGTTGCTATTTGAGCTATTCCAGCATTTCCAGGAGCACAATATATTTCACTTACATACTTAGATTTACTAAGTGCTAAGGCAATAGCGTGACATCTACCGCCAGCACCAACAATTAATACCTTCATAATTAATGCTTAAAATGACGCATACCTGTAAATAGCATGCATATTCCATTTTCATTAGCCACGTTAATTGACTCTTCGTCACGAATAGAGCCACCAGGCTGAACAATCGCAGTCACACCAAATTCTTTAGCATACGAAACTGTGTCTCCAAATGGTAGGAAGCCATCAGAAGCTAAAACTAATTCTTTTGTATAACCCTTAGCACGTGCCTCTTCAAGGGCAAGCTTAGCTGAACCAACACGATTCATTTGACCTGCGCCAACACCTAGGGTTACACCATCCTTAACTACAACAATTGCATTTGACTTTACATGCTTTACAATCTTAAGTCCAAATTGCATATCGCTTAACTCTACAGGTGTAGGATGCCTCAAGGTTACAGTCATCGAATCATCTACCTTAACCATCTTAATATCACTATCCTGTTCAAGAATACCACCATTTACACTCACATATTGCTTAGATGGAGTGGTAGGACCAAGCTTATATTCAATTAATCTTACATTTTTACGCTTTGAAAATTCAACTTTTGCTTCATCGGTGAATTTAGGAGCTAAAATAACCTCCAAGAAAAGGTGAGCTTTTTCTTCACCATTTTGAGGAATTGTATATTTCATAAGCTTAGCAGCTTTCTTATCAATCACCTGATTAGTTGCGACGATTCCTCCATAAATAGAAACCGGATCAGCATTATAGGCTTTAGTCCATGCATCAACCAAATCCGAACCAATAGCCGCACCACAAGGGTTCATATGCTTTAGACCTACTGCAAAAGGAATAGATGGATCAAATTCACGAACAATCATCAAAGCGGCATTAGCATCCTGAATATTATTATATGATAGTTCCTTACCCTGAAGCTTTGTAGCATTTGCTAGGCTATAGCTTCCAGGATTTAAACTATAAAAGTTAGCCGCTTGATGAGGATTTTCACCATATCTTAAGGTTTGGCATAAAGGCGCTTCAATATGTAGCACAGGTGAAAGAGAAGCATTTTCTCTCATAAAATCCGAAATTGCCATATCATATGATGCGGTATGTGTATAGGCCTTAGCACTAAGCTTTAGTCTCGTATCAAGTAGCGTATTGCCATTTTCTTTAATCTCATTAATAATATTATCATAATCCGAAGGATCACATACAACCGTTACTGATGCATAATTCTTAGCTGCACTTCTTAACATTGAAGGTCCACCAATATCAATATTTTCAATAGCATCCTCCATTGTAACACCCTCTTTAGCAATTGTTTCCTTAAAGGGATATAAATTTACACACACAAGATCAATTAATTCAATATGATTATCACTTAAAGCCTTTAGATGCTCTTTGTTATCTCTTCTTGCAAGTAAAGCACCATGAACTGCAGGATGAAGAGTTTTTACTCTACCATCGCAAATTTCCGGAAATCCTGTCACATCAGAAATATTAGTTATAGGAAGTCCAGCCTCACGAAGACATTTCATTGTTCCACTTGTTGAAATTACCTCAAACCCAAGGGAAATTAAATTACGCGCAAATTCTACTACGCCTGTTTTATTTGATACACTGATTAAAGCTTTCATTTTTTAGTTCTCCTTAATAATTCTATTAATTGCAAAAGGATATAGCTCATGTTCAATCTCATGAATTTTAGCTTCTACCTCTTCAATACTATCCCCATAGTACTCAAAGCCCCTTTGAGCAATAATAGGTCCTCCATCTAGTTCTTTTGTTACATAATGAACCGTAACCCCAAACACCTTAACACCATAGCTAAAGGCATCTTCAATTCCATGGGCTCCCTTAAATGATGGGAGTAAAGCCGGATGAATATTAATAATCCTATCCTTATATGCATCAAGCAAGGTATTACCTACAATACGCATATACCCAGCAAGACAAATTAAATCAATTTTAAGATCACGCAAAATTTTAACAATTTCTTTTTCATAATCACTTCTTTTTTTATAACTATGAGGGTCAAAAACAAAGGTTCTTATTTTTAAATTTTTAGCTCTTGTTAAAACATAAGCATCCTTTTTATCACAAATTAAAATTTCCACCTGACAAGAAATCTCGCCTTTAAGGCAAGATTTAACAATCGCTTCAAAATTAGTTCCTGAACCTGATGCAAATACAGCCAGCCTCATTATTTAATTTCGACTCCTTCTTTAGCAGAAACAACGCCAATCTTATAAGCCTTACGTCCATGAGATTCTAAAATAGAAATTGCCTTTGAAGCATCTTTCTCATCTAAAGCTAAAACAAGACCGATACCCATATTATAAATATTAAACATCTCACGATGAGCTACCTTACCATAATGTTCTAAGAATTTAAATACTGGTAAAATTGGCCATGAACCCTCATTAATTAAAATTCCTTGTCCTTCATGTAAAATACGTGGAATATTTTCATCAAAGCCACCACCAGTTATATGAGCAACTCCATGAACATCAACATTTCTAATTACGTCTAAGACCTCTTTACAATAAATATTAGTTGGTGTAAGTAAAACCTCACCTAAGGTTTTAGTTTCATCAAGTTCTTCATATTTTTTAAATAAATCTAAATTATTATCAGAAATTATCTTTCTTACAAGAGAAAAGCCATTTGAATGAACTCCACTTGACTCAATACCAACCAAGACATCACCAACGCTAACCTTAGAACCATCAATTAGCTTTGACTTTTCAACAACACCCGTAGTAAAGCCGGCAATATCATATTCGCCATCCTGATACATTCCTGGCATCTCAGCTGTTTCACCACCAATTAGTGCACAGCCCGCTTGAATGCATCCATCTGCAACACCCTTAACAATTTGCTCAAGACGCTGTGGTATAGCATGTCCTACTGCAACATAATCAAGGAAATATAATGGCTCAGCTCCTTGAGCTAAAACATCATTAACACACATCGCAACAGCATCAATACCAATAGTATCATGCTTATCCATTAAAAAGGCAAGCTTAAGCTTAGTACCAACACCATCTGTACCTGAAACAAGCATTGGCTCCTTATAATTTAATAGTGATAAATCAAACATTCCACCAAATGAACCAATGTTAGAAACACAGCCAAGACGATTAGTACTCTTAACATGCTTCTTATATCTTCTTACAGCCTCATAACCAGCCTCTAAATCTACACCTGAACTTCCATACGCTTTTGAACCCATATATTTATCCTCCTAAAACTTATGATCCTTATTAGCTTCCCAAACACTTGAGTAAAGTGCTGTTGGGTATTTACCTGTAAAACAAGCTGTGCATAATTCATTTCTTTTAGCTACTTCAAATAAAGCATGCTCAGAAATAAATGCCAGTGAATCCGCTCCTATTATTTCTCTTACTTCCTCAACACTATGATGAGCAGAAATTAATTCATCATAGGTTGAAATATCAACACCATAGAAGCATGGATGCGTTATTTGGGGAGATGCAATTCTAACATGAATCTCTAAAGCTCCCGCATCACGAAGCTGTTTTATAATTTTTTTACTTGTTGTACCACGTACAATCGAATCATCAATTAAAACAATTCTTTTACCTTTTACAATTGATGGCACCGGACTAAGCTTCATTCTAACGGCCTTTTCACGCATTTCTTGACTAGGCTGAATAAAGGTTCTTCCTACATATTTATTTTTAACCAAACCAATTTCATAAGGAATATGCGAAGCCTCTGCATAACCAATAGCAGCAGAAAGACTTGAATCAGGAACACCTATAACAATATCTGCATCAACAGGAGCTTCCTTATATAAAACCTTACCGGATTCTTTTCTAAAGGCATGAACATTAATCCCTTCAATATCACTATCAGGTCTTGAAAAATAAATATATTCCATAGCACACATATTACGATGCTTATATTTAGAATAATCATACGAATGAAGACCGGAATCATCAATCACAACAACCTCACCGGGATTTACATCTCTTAAGAAGGTGGCTCCACAAATATCAAGAGCACAAGTTTCTGATGCCACAACATAGCCACCATTTAATACACCAATTGAAAGAGGCCTCAAGCCATATTTATCTCTTACACAATATAGTTTATCTTTAGTTAGAATAACAAAGGCAAATGCTCCTTCAAGCATATTTAAAGCCTGTAATATCGCCTCTATTCTTTTTGATGAGGCACTATCCTTTTTTATTAAATGGGCAAGAATTTCGGAATCAGAGGTTGATTGAAACATACTTCCTCTTTCCTCCAAAAACTTTCTAAGCTCATTTGAATTCACAAGATTTCCATTATGAGCAAGGGCAAAATCACCAGTATGGTGTCGAAATAGAAATGGTTGAACATTTTCGATTCCACCTCCACCCGTTGTAGCATATCTTACATGACCGATTGCCATACTTCCCTTAAGCGTACATAAATTAGTATTATTAAATATTTCTGATACTAATCCTTCCCCCTTAATACGCTTAAGCTCATGTGTGTCATCACTGACAGCTACAATACCGCAGCCCTCTTGACCTCTATGCTGCAAAGAGTGAAGTCCGTAGTAACAAAGCTCACTTGCATTAGGTATTCCATATACACCAAAAACCCCACATTCCTCATGAAGCCCCCTAAACGCTTCCATGTTATCCATTATATTGCCTCCTTATTAAGCAATTTTCTCTAAACGCTTTAATATCTCTTCATAGGCTTCTACAACCTTACCAAGATCTCTTCTAAACCTATCCTTATCAAGCTTAGCTAGTGATTTTTTATCCCATAATCTTGCACTGTCAGGTGATATTTCATCTGAAAGAACAATATTACCATCACAATCAAAGCCAAATTCAATTTTATAATCAACTAATATAACATCAACCGAATCAAACATCTTTTTTAACTCATTATTAATCCTATCCGTTAATTCATAAATCTTCTTTAAATCATCATAGCTACATATACCTAAGGAAACCGCATGATCATCATTAATTAGAGGATCACCTAAAGCATCATTTTTATAATCAATTTCTCTTATAACATTAGAAGGAATTGTTCCTTCTTCAATATTTAAACGCTTGGCCATTGACCCAGCAATAACATTTCTTACAACAACCTCAAGCGGGATAATATTTACTTTTTTACATAGTTCTTCCCTATCATTTAGTTTTTTAATGAAGTGGGTTGGTATTCCTGCTTTATTTAATCTTTCATAAATAAGAGAGGAAATAGCATTATTTAAAACACCTTTATTTGCAATTATTGCCTTTTTAATACCATTAAAAGCGGTAGTATCATCCTTATAATGAATAATAATTTTATTAGGATCATCAGTTTTATAAACTTGTTTAGATTTTCCTTCATATAGAAGTTCTCTTTTTTCCATTGTAGTTATATCTCCATTTTTATTTTTGTACTTTTAGATTACCTATAGCTACTCTTCCTTTATTAGCACTACCAGTGGGATTGTCGACTGTAACAATAAACCTAATTGATTTAGTATAATATCCATTTAGATTATACTGATAAGAATTCATATTTTCTTTTGTACTAATATCTGCTTTCATCATATCATCAATAGTTATCCAATCACCATTTCCATTTTGGTACTGGAATAAAATTTTTGAATTATTAGCATTTATTCCTTCTTTAGTACTCCATAAACCTATTTCAAAATCAATATAATTTAAATAAGAATCAAAATTCATTTCAAGATATGCTGTTCCGGCATTAGCCTTTTTAGCTGATAAAACCAAATATTGATTTTCAATGTAGCTGCATCTTAATCGTTTTGTATCAATAGTTAAGTTATTATTTACAACTACACTTTTACTTTCTTCTTCATTTAAGTATTGTGATTGATTGTTACGATTAACAAACACATTAAAACAAGATGGCTTTATTTCATATTCTTTTATATTTTCAAAAATATAATTTCTAGTAAAAATCTTTGCACTAGATCTGAAAACCTTTGCATTATTATTTCTATTTAAGCCTTTTATTCCTGTATTTCCTTTTTTTCCTTCAACACCAGATTTTCCTTTTTCACCGTTTCCACCATTATCTCCATCTGAGCCTGAAGAACCTGAAGAGCCATCTGAACCAACACTACCAGCATCTCCGCCGTTTCCAGGAGTTCCTGCCAATCCACCAGCTCCACCTTGTCCTCCATCGCCACCAGAAGATAAAACATATTCATAATTAGTGGCTGCGCTACCATTACCGCCATCTCCACCATTTCCGCCGTTGCCAGCATTTCCTCCATTTCCAGGTTTACCAACACCAGTAAACATATCTGCGCTCATATCACTAGCACCAGTTCCACCGTTTCCGCCAGCTCCACCTAAGCCGCCCTTTCCACCATTTCCACCAATAAATTCAAATTTCAAATTTTTATCAACTGCAAATGCTGATAATTTAGAAACATAAATTGCGTAATTTCCATTACCGCCTCTATAACCGTCTTTTCCATCTGTACCTGGTTGACCATCATCACCTTTAATTGGATTAAAAATGCTACCTGATGGTCATTTTACACCATCAAGACCATCAGCTCCACGATAGCCATTTCCACCAACTCCGCCGTTTCCACCATTTACAATTAATTTGGAATTCTCATTATCAAATGCACAAGCATAAAAACTAGGAACGTTAATACCTATTCCACCATCAAATCCATCACAAGTAACTCCGTGGCTTCCTGTTCCACCACTTATTTTACATTCACCATTTACAATTAGATTAAAGTCAAAATAGCTTGTTCCTTCATAATCAATGCTATTTGTTCCTTTTTTGCTGCTAACAAATGCGTTTCTAATAGTTATATTATCCAATCCTAATACTAAGCGATTACATCTTTCTTTAATAATTATTTGAAATGATATAAAGTCCTTATTATTTCCAATAAATGTTACTGATCTAACACTTTCTAAAACATAAAAGACATGAGAAACACTAGGATTATAATTTTTTAAATCAAAAATAAAAACTGGCTTATCAATATAATTAGATGGCAAATATGTTTTTTCTTCCCCAATCCATTTAGCTTTAACATATAATTTTTCATATTTATTTTCTGTTGTTTCAAATTCATCGCCATTTTCTAAATACCAGCTATCAAATGCATAACCAAAGCGGATAATATCCAATTCATTTAAATTCGCAAGTCTAATTGGCTTTTCAACATTATAATTTAAGTTTTGTTTTTGACCATTTATGTCAATAACCATATCATAATTAATAATTTGATATCGCTTATAAAATACAGGATTTTCATGTTCACTCATATATTTTTCGATATCATCAATTCTTGTACCACCTGATTTTTTCGTATACCATCCTAAAAAATCATAACCTGGCTTATCTGTTTTTGAAAAATCATCTAATGTATAATTTACATCCTCACCATCAACCGTAATAGAATAAACAGCTTTTTCATAAACAGGATGTAAGTTTAAATCAAGATAAGAATTAATAGTTTTATTAAATTCATAAATATTTTCTTCATCATCAATATAATATTTAAATACATAACCCGCTTTTTTAGGAGCCTCAGCATAGTTATCAAATAATGAACCATATTGCTCAACTTTTGTATCAAAGATATTACCATTTTCATCAAAGAAATTAATGTTAATATCTTTTACAAATACATTGTCTTTATAAATCCAAAAAGAATTTGTAAATAAATCATCTTTTTTATACAATGGATAACTATTTTCATTAACATAAATCTTTATATCTTTATTAAAGATATCTCCTCCAAGAGTAGGAATTGAGTTACCTGTTAGAATTATTGACTCAAGTCCACTCATATCAAAATTTTCTATGGATTCTAATTTTGAAGGAAAAATCACTCTTTTAACATTAGTATCAAACCCACAAGAAACTGATAATATTGTGCTTGGAACTACTACGGTATCACTTGTAATATTACATTTAATTAATACTGATCCTAATTGCTTAAACTCATTATCATCGTCTTCTAAATATTTTGTTCCACCAAATGCATAACTTCCAACATAGCTAACCGCACCACCTGTAACATTTTCCAATGTTGAACATAAAAAAGCATTTGTTCCAATTTTGGTAACATTATTTAAATTAATAGTTTTTATATTTTGATGATTAATAAATGCATTTGCATCTATACTCTCTATATTATCAGGAACAATAACATCAACTAAATTTTTAGAAGCAAAGATAACGCTCTTAGTCTTCTTATTAATCAACATTCCATTTACAAATCTATAATTAGAATTACCTTGTCCAAAATCAATATTTGTAATATTTGATTCAATAAACGCATTATTTCCTATATTAGTTAGTTTCTTAGGCAAACTGATTGATTCCAAAGATTCACATTTATGGAATGCGTTTGCTCCAATACTTTCCAAATTGGAACTTACACTTAAACTAACTTGTTTAAGATTAATACAATTTGCAAATGCACTTGCTCCAATAAATGTAGTACTATCTGGAATTGAAATATCTTCAATCAATCCATTATAAAAGGCGCCATCACTAATTCCAACCAACTTATGTCCATTAAGATATTCTGGAATATTAACTTTAACATCAGTGCCTAAATAAGTATCAATAATTGCATTTGAATTATCATCTATAAAGTACAAATAATCTTTATTAATATTCATGCCAACTTTTATGTCATTTAAAATATAACTACCAAGGTCATGATCCATCGTTTCCAAATTATGTCCAACTGCGGGCATTTTGGGAACAGCTATAGCATCATAATTACTATTACTTGGAAGAAGACATTTAGTCTTTCGATTAAATCCACGATACGAAGTACCGTTCATATCTGTATTCTTATAACCTAATTGTGAACTTAAATTAACTAATACATCGCTAGCCCAACATATACGTGGGTACTCATTAGTAACATACAATTCCTTAAATAAAATAATAAGTATATCATCAATTGCACTTTCTTGAATATTACAATAAGATAATATATCAACTAATTCTCTCATTATTATCTTAAACAATGAAAAATCCAATTGCTTTTGTATATATATTATAGGCGCAAGATTATTTAGGCAAGATGGTATCATCAATTTACATACTTTTCTTATATTTTCATCTTTTAAATCAATTTGATCATAAAAGGAATCAGAAGTTAAAATCTTATAAAATGATGGATAACCTTCATAAGTTCCTAGTGCCATAACATTTATATCTTTATATAATCTATCATAGTTATTGTTCCATCTATTCATATACTCCATATATACTTCTTCTTTAGTTATGTCACCTGCAACCTCTTTATTTCCTGTAACCTCACCATTAAAAAAATCATAATCAATTGAAGCTGTCGTCGAACCAGCAAATGGTGTTCCTAAAGAATACATTGACGCTACTAAATCCGGATGATCTAAAGCATATTGCATATTAGTTATACCACCACGAGAATGTCCGATCAAATTTATTTTTGGAAGTTTGTCATTATTTATTTTTTTTATATCTAAAACAAGTTTACTAATTGTATAATTAAATTCCGTATAAACATCATCATTTAGTCCATTGCTAGAACGTTTAGATGACTCAAATACTACAATTGAATGTTTAGAAATGTCTACTATTTTATCTATTTCATTATCAGTTAAATACTTAGCTTGTGAACAATTTCCTTCTCTTAAATTTTGATATAATACCTTAGTAATATCAAAAATCGAACAATCTTTTGTTCCATCACTAAATTTAACATAATAGACATTAGAATCAATCATATTTGCTAACCTTGTTATAAGTGAATATTTCGAATATGAAAAATCACTATTAGTACCATCATTAGACCAATGAAACGCCCGTCCTGTAACACCATGGGTAAACACAGTCATTAATGGTGCACCATCATCTACAATATTATCATTTTTTTTTGCTAAATCATACCTAGCTTTGTCTTTTGCAAAATTACAACTTTGATAATTATAATTATAAGTATTTGTTTCATTATACAAATCACTATTTGTCAATAAATTATCAGCATTCTCAGCAAAAGATTTATTAACATAAATCAAAATAACACTTATAATCTGTAATACTACTAAAAATATTGCTATCTTTTTCTTTTTCATATTCTATATTTCCTCCCACTTAGC
>ULOC01047781.1_pt1 | contig 57375 bp, 101 predicted proteins | sample 1952181 | NCBI WGS metagenome assembly ULOC01 (sample SAMEA4835592, study PRJEB28245) | human gut metagenome | biome: gut microbiome; material: fecal sample | place: Denmark | collected 2008
CTATTGACAAATATAGTTTTATGTATTACAATATAAACATAATAAAACAAAGAACAAAATACATAAAAAACAGGAGGACATAAAAATGAAAGCAAATGAATTAGTTGTTGGAAAGAAATATTGGTGTGGATGGGCTAGTCGTAGTGCTTGGTTCGTAAAATTTAAAACTCATACATGGGGTTGAAAAACTGAAAAAATCGCAGTTTTTCGTGATGTATGTGATTCTTATATCGAGTGCAACCTTGAGCAGGTAGAGCGTTGGGTGTCTGAAGCATAAGATTTGTGATAAATATATAAGGAGGAACAAAATATGCTAATGGTAGTTAGAATGAATAAGAAAAATGATACAGCAGGGATATTATTTGAAAATGAAAGTCATATGGAATGTGAATTTTTCGTAGACACATTAAGTGATAAATCTAATATTGAGATTTGTGATAAGTATTAAAGTATTGTGGAAGGAGACTAAAAAACATGAACATTTCACTTATTTATGCAGATAAGAATATAATAGTAAAAAGAGTAGACTATATGAATAAGTTTCTGTATACAGTCACTTATATATTAGATGGTGAAGGTCATTGTATAAAGGAAATAAAAGTATCTAAAGATGGAGAGATATTTGAACAGCAATTTGAATAATAAGGAGGAATAAATGAGCAGACGATTATTAAATTTAATCAATAACAATCAGCCACAACTTCCTGCAAATAAGAAGTTTCTGGCGGATGTTATGAGTTGTATTGAAAGAACTGAACAAGAAGGAAGAAGAACTGGAAGTAATTATTATAAACCATCTTCTCTTCACTGTATGAGAAATATGTATTTTACAAGAACGAAAGCACCACAAGACCCAGAAGTGGTAGAATATAATTCAACAGGAATGGCAGATACAGGAACTGCAAGACATGAAGCATTACAAAATGCATTGTTGAATTTACAGAAAATGGGATACGATTGGAAATATCTTGATGTTGCTGAATATGTTAAAGAAAAACAGAAGTTTGGCAAATGTAAATCCTTGATAGTGAAAGGAAAGCAAGGAGCAGAAACACATCTTATAGATACTACATTAAACTTATCTTTTAGATGCGATGGAATTATAAGAAGGATATCTACAAATGAGGATTTTCTTTGGGAGTTCAAGAATGTTGTTTCTTTCAAGTATAATCAGTTGAATGACCACTGTTTGGAACAGCATCACAATCAAGTAATCTGTTATTGTACTGTGCTTGATTTAGATAAAGCTTTTGTAATGTATGAAAACAGAGATATCTGTACGCTTGAAGTACCGGAAGTGTTTGAAGTAACTCAGGATATGAAAAACTGGCTTGTGAACTATATAAGTGAATGTGAAGGTTATGTGGAAAGAATGATAGCACCCCCACGAACAGAAGATACAAAGAATTGTAAATATTGCCCTTATAAAGGAATATGCAGAAAGGTGGGATAAAAATGAAGACAACATTCAATGGCACTCCTCTTATGGATTTATTTGACAAATTGCCAGAAATAAATGAAGAAGCTGATAAAGAAAATGTAAGAGTATTCGGACAGTATGGTATAACTTATAGTGGGCAAATAAGACATACTTGTGTTTTATGCGGTAAAAAAGTTAATATAGAAGGTTCTGTATCATGTAATGGACATAAGCTAATTTGCACTCAATGTGTTTATAAATATTTTGAAGGTGATTATAGTGCTGTATTTGAATGGTATAAGGAGAGATAGAATGATATATATAGGAATTGACCCAGGAAAAAATGGTGGGATAGCTGTATTACAGGTACTAAAGAATAATCAATTTGTTAGTGCATCTACATATGTTTTTGATGAAACTACATTAATAAATATATTAGATGAAGTCAAGAATTATTATTGTAAATGTACATTGGAACATGTTCATGCAATGCCTAAGCAAGGAGTATCCAGCACATTCAATTTTGGTATGAATTTTGGCTTCATACAGGGTGTGTTGAAAGCCTACGGCATACCTTATGAATTGGTTACACCTCAGAAATGGAAGAAAGAATTTTCCTGCACATCTGATAAAAATACATCTATCGAAGTATGCAAGAGATTATTCCCGAATGTGAATTTAAAAGCCACCGACAGATGCAAGAAAGACAATGACGGGATGGCGGAGGCGTTATTGATTGCAGAGTACGGAAGGAGACATTATAATGGCGAGTCGTAGAGAAGGAATAAAAGTAAATGACGAACAACCAAAAACTGCTGAATCTATAATGAAAAAAGTGGATAGCATAAGTGATACAATCAAAGAAATATCGGATAAGCTTGTAAATAAATATTGCAAGCCACTTGATGTAGAAATGTCAGTTATACGATTAGAATTAACAGAAAATAATTCTTTAACTGATGATACATTAGAGAAGCATATATTAGAATTAGCAAATATATTATATTTCACAGGTTCAGCACAGGAAGATTTAGGCATTAAGGAAGATACTTGCAAAGCTATAAGACAGGAAGTGTATTCTTTTTATAGAAATGAAGCTAATGGCACAGTAGCAGATAAAACCGCACTTGCAGAATTAGCTTGTCAGAAAGAAACAATGACACTTGCAATATATTCAAGAGCTTATAAGAAAGTAAAATTGAGAATGGATGCAGGATATGAAATGCTTAATAGTTTGAAAAAAGTAATGAATAAAAGAATTACAGAAATGGAACTATCAAATAGTAGATATATAAATCATAATGAAGGAGAATTAGCATGACACAAGAGCATTATCAAAGAGCTGGAGAAATCATGCAGGATATAAAAGCTTTAAATTACTGTACGATTTCTTCTCTTGCTTCAGAAGAATTAAAGCAAGAATTTAGTGATTGGATAAATGAAAAGAAAGAATATTTACAAAATGAATTTGATAATTTATAAGAGGAGAAAAATAAATGGTGTATGCATGGGATAATGATAGTACACAAAATGCTCATATAAAGCATTCAAACGATAATAGGCAAAAAGCCTACATGGAAAAACACAGAGATAATAAGGCATACGAGAGGTTTAAACACATGCCAGATTATGGGAAAGGAGTAAAAGACTATGACAAATAGAGAGAAATTTGCAGAACAGATTCTGGATATTGCTTGTAAGGGTGATTCAATAGCAGTTAATAAAGTGACATCAGAGCCAATGAGGTGTCATGGAACAACATGTAAAGAGTGTTTATTCAGGTTTAATGACAATAAATTTTGTAGAGACTTAAGAAAAAAATGGGCGAATAGCGAATATGTTGAACTATCCGTCGACTGGTCAAAAGTTGCAGTTGATACACCGATACTAGTAACGTATAATGGTATCCACCAGTGGGTTAAAAGGCATTTTGCGAGATATGAGAATGGAAGAGTTTACGCTTGGAATCATGGAAAAACATCATGGACTGGTGAGATGTGTACAGTATGCGAACTAGCTAAACTTCCAGATAAGGAGCAGTAATGGAGAGATTAACAATCAAAACTAAAGACGGTTACGAAAGGCAAAGTATACGGACGAAAAATCAGCAGTTAATTGATAAACTTGCCGAATATGAGGACTTAGAGAAGCAGAGCAGGCTTATCAAGCTACCTTGTAAAGTAGGAGATGATGTTTATTACATCTTAGGGATTCCAAATGAAACACCATGTGTAATAGATAAGTGTACATTTGAGTTGTCAGACATAAACAAAATTGGCAAAACATTATTCCTTACAAAATCAGAAGCAGAAGCAAAACTGAAAGAATTGAGAGGTGGAAAAAATGAATGAAGTTGACGGAGTAGTGGTAGAGACAAAAAGCATTCTAACTGCGCTGAAAATAATCAAGACAGTGTGCGAGGATAACGACTGCCTAACTTGTCCTTTTGGGAAAATTGAAAATGAAAAGGGTTTGTGTCTAGTTAAAGACACAATACCTAGTGTGTGGAATATAAATAAACCTAATGATATGTGGAGGGCATTGGAATGAGCAAAGTAAAAGAAGAAAGAGTAACCGACTTGTCTATTATCATGGAAATGATAGATAGTAAACCTTATTATAGCGTACAGTACAGAAATGTTGGTGAGAATGGCTACAACATTGGGTACAGCTCATACAATTTAAAAATTGTATTGGAGTTCATTGATGAATATTTTGAAATTGTGGAAAGTGACACACAGACCAATGCTGACAGGATAAGGAATATGTCGGATGAAGAGCTGGCAGATTGGCTTCATAACATGTGCGATTTTGAAAAGGATGAAGAGCCTTATAAGTCGATTTATAATCTTGACACAGAGAAAGAAGAGGAAATACACGACAGTTACGGCGATTTACTTAATTGGCTTCAATCAGAAGCAGAATAGGAGAAAATATGGACAGATATTTATACAAGGCAAAAAGACTTGATAACGGAGAATGGGTGCAAGGAGTGCCATTTAAAGTTGAAGGAAAATGGGTACTCTTAATAAACGATAATGAAAATTTATTAAGAGCTCATTATATAGAAGAAAATATGTGGACTGCTGAAATATATGCTATTGAAGTAGATTCAACCACAATCTGCCAATGCGCAGATTTAAAAGATAAGAAAGGATAAAAATAAATAAAGTTAGATTTCAGTTTCATTTTCTAATAGTAAAATTTTATTCTTCAATAATAAATTTATTGTATGAAAAAAATAACGAACATATTGCTAAAGCTGAGAAAATTCTAGAGGAATTAGAAAGATATGAAAGATAGATATTTATTTAAGGCGAAACATTTTAATGAATGGCATATAGGAAATATCGTAAAAGAGTTAGATGGACTTTATATAAGAGATATAAAGAAAAATGTAATGGCTTTTATAAATGATGAATCCACAATCTGTCAATGCACAGGCTTGAAAGATAAAAACGGCAAGCTGATTTGGGAGAATGACATTGTTAGAGATATATATGGTAATTTTTACGCAGTCTTTTATCAGAATAACTATTATCGGTTCTCTTGGATTTGTGTTAAATCAGATGTATTTTTAGTTGGTGCAATGTGGAATTTGTGGAGCTTTCACAGTTTTGAAGTAGAGGTTATTGGTAACATCTTTGACAATTCAGATTTATTAGGAACAAATACTCAAAACGATTTGGAAAGACCTTGGTTAGAAAAGTATACAGAAGAGAATGACAGAGATTAAAGTTAAAGGAGGAAAAGAAGTATGTATGTTAATCCATTTATTTTAGGTGTAATTGTAGGTGCATTTAGTATGCTAATATCAATTGTTATACTTGCACTAATTACAACCGGAAAGAAAGGAAAATAATATGACAGAGAATGAAGCTATTGAAGAGCTAAAATATGATTGTAATGAACTTGGCAAAGCAATTCCATGTGATACTTCATGGGGATGTTCTTTTGAAAATGCTTATGGAATGGCAATCCAAGCACTTGAAAAACAGATGCCGAAGAAAGTAGTCAGGGACGGAAAATGGATTTACAAATGTCCCCGCTGTGGTGAGTGCGCAGAAACAGATTGTGGTGATGTCTTTTACGACTATCGACTGGATTATTGTAATGGTTGTGGTCAGAGGTTGGATTGGAGTGATGAAGAATGATATTTGAAGTTGGCAAACATTATGAACATAGCACAGGAAAGAAAATGCACATATTAGGAGAAGTAAATTCTGATATGTATTATTCGCCCTGTTTAGTCGCAGAAGATTTAGGAGGTAATTTTATTCCTGTTGGAATTGGTGAAGAATATGCAGTTAATTGGAATGAAATTGATGAAACTGAATGGCTCAATGAATTAAAAATGCGTGACAATTTATGAAAATAAAGGAGTGATGAAGAATGAGCGAAGCGGAATATATGGAAGATGGAGCGGATTATTTAGAGGAAGGGTGTCAAAGACAGACTTGTAATGGCTGTATGGCTTACAATTATTGTCTAATAAAAGAACAGGAGAATGAACAATGAGTAATCTTGATTTAATTATAAAAGACTTAAATAAGAAAATGAAAGTAGGAAATATTCAGCTTGGAGTTGATTTTCAGGAAGTACAGAAGATTCCTTTTTCATCATGCAGATTAAACTATATGACATATGGGGGTATTCCAGTTGGGAGAATAGCAGAGTTTTATGGAGCAGATGGAAGCGGAAAGACTACCACTGCTATTGATGTAGCTGGAAATGCTCAAAAAATGTTTCCAGATAAAAAAGTGTTATTTGTAGATATTGAACATACCTTTGATTCTTGTTGGGCAACAAAGTTAGGATTGAACTGTGACGATATAATCTATCTTGACCCTGATAGTATGGGAGCAGAAGAAGTCTTTAACATGACGATAGAACTAATAGATAGCGGAGAAATAAGCCTAGGTATTTTAGATTCAATAGGTGCTATGGTATCAATGCAAGCAAATGAAAAGCAGATAGGAGAAAGAACATATGGCGGAGTAAGTATGGCACTCACGGAATTTACTAAAAAGATAACTCCACTTCTTTCAAGAACACAAACAAGCTTTATTGGCATAAATCAGGCGAGAGATGACATGAATAGCCCTTATGGTGGAACTACTACTACAGGTGGAAAATGCTGGAGACATGGTTGTAGCACTCGTCTTGAATTTAGAAAAGGAAATTACATTGATGAAAAAGGTAATAATCTTTCAAGAGCTTGTGAAAACCCAGCAGGAAATATAGTAAATGTAGCATTAGTGAAATCTAAAGTATGCAGACCCGATAGAAAAGTAGGTTTCTACACTCTGAAATATCTTGAAGGAATTGATTATGTATCAGATGCAGTTGATGTAGCTATCAAGATGGGATTAGTTGTACAAGGCGGGGCATGGTTCTCTTTAGTTGATATTGAAACAGGCGAAGTATTAAGCAAATATCAAGGTAAATCAAAGCTAGTTGAGTACCTAAAAGAAAATGATAACTATACAGATTTCTATTCAAAATTGGAGAAATTACTAAATGAAGAGTAATGCATATCTAAATGGACAGGATATATTGAACTGGTATAAGACACCATTTGAAATGGAATTTACAGATAAAGGGTTCCCAATATTGGAACCCTTAAAGTCGTTATCTATACCAAGACGAGGATTAAGAACGTTACCTTTTAATTATGCCTTATCCCATCAAGATAAAGATTATTTTGTGCATTTTTATATACAAGATTATTTATTTAACAGAATATGGAATAATCCTCAACGGTATATTGATGTACTAAAAGAATATAAAGGAATTGTGATGCCAGATTTTAGCCTTTATACAGATATGCCTGAGCCATTGCAAAGATTTAATCATTATCGGAATTTGTGGTTTGCCAGAATGTGTCAAATGCAAGGAATTACAGTTATTCCATCCCCTAATTGGTCAACAAAGGATAGTTTAGAATGGTGTCTTGATGGAATGCCAAAAGATAGTGTTATTATGCTATCAGCAGTGGGGAGTATTAAGAATCCACAGGTATTTGATAATTTTATATATTGTGCTAAATATATGGAAAAAAGATTGCAACCTAGTCATATATTATTGAGATGTCCTAAAAAAAGTTATGATAAACTAAAATCATATATAGATACATCTTGTAGTTTTGTAAATTATAATGTATAATATAAAAAGAAAGGAGTTGATTAAATATGGGTGGAAGAAGCTCAGGTAGTGGAAAAGGTTCATCTAAAGCAATGACATCTTCTGAGTTTGCAAATGAATTAGAGACGTATGTTGGGGGAGGTTATGGTTCACCTTCGGAAGCAATGTCTAAAAAGGCTCTGGATTATTTGAAAAACCATATGGAGGCAACCGAACAAAAATTATACCGAGTGGAAGATTCTAATTATACTGCAGACAAATTAGAGAAAGGACAAATTTTCCAATTCAATGGAAATTATAGAGGATTTTCTTCTAGGCGTTCTTTTGTAAACGAGTCTATAGAAGAGGAAGGATTAGGAGGAAATAAGCCTGCTGTATTTGTAATGCTTGGAAAGAAAAATTCATTACAAGTAAATAAACATTATAGAAATCAATATTTTGAAAATCAACAAGAGCATATATCAGGAGGAAAATATAAGGTATTGGACATGGAAGTTAGAGATGGAAGAAAATATGTTTATATCAAACAACAGTAGATTATTTTTTATCCACAAGTTATCCACATTAAATTGTGGGTAACTTTTTTTATGTATTTTTATAAAAAACTATTGACAAATATAGTTTTATGTATTACAATATACTTGTAAATAAGAAATACATAAAAAACAGGAGGACATAAAAATGACACATACAACATTAAAGCAGGTAAGACACGATAGATGGGAAGATAATAATGGCAATTATATTTGGAAAGATGATTTTGGAGCATTTATAATTTATGTAAATGGAACAATGGAAAGAACAGATTCATTACAGAAAGCACTTGAAGTGATGGATTCAGATAGATATTGGAATTAAGAAAGAGTAAAGAAATGAAAGAAATATTTAAACAAATTCATAGGTACAGTGAAATGGATTTTGAAGAGAGTAAACCATTTGAGTTTATCCTTGAAGGAAAAAGAAAAGAGATAAATACAGAAGATTATATATGTCCATCAGCTCAAAAGATGGAAGTAGGAAAATCATATAAAATCACTGTTAAGAAATATATGACAGAACCTGCTACACCAAATTTTGATTTTCAAGATAAATGGAATAATGGCAAGCCAATGCCACTTTGTATCATGCAGGGTGAAGTTATAAAAGAAACAAGGGGAATGTATTATATGAATTTACAAGGCAAAGCAGAACCTACATCAAGATGTCTTGTATGTGGTAAGACATTGACTAATCCGATTTCTAAACTTTATGGAATAGGCCCAGGGTGTAGTGAAAAAGTAGGACTAATAAGAATAGAGAGTGAGGAAGAAGCAAAAGAAAAATTAAATCACATTATGGAACAGATAGATGATATAAGTTGGACGGGTTGGGTAATTAAATCTGCAATAAAAGAATGGGAGGAAATATAAAATGGAAAGTATTGCAAGTAACTCTACAAGAAGAGTAACAAAAAAAGAATTGATTGAGGCTATTAATCAGACATTCCCGGATGATGATGTTATAAAGGACAATTATGTAATTGCAGTGGTTACCGAGGTATCGTGTCATTATAATGAGCCTACACTGCAATCAATACAATTTGGAAAGAAGCTTAACTTTTAGGAGGAAATATAAAATGATTCAATTATTTATTTCGTTTGTGTTACTGATTATTGCATGTATAGTTATTTGGAACTATTATAAGTAAATGAAAGGAGGAAATATAAAATGTTCAATATTGACAATCCTTTATCAGAGTATCAATCGCCATCTAAAGAAGCATTGAGAAATTTTGGTATAGATATTTCAAGAGAAGAAGTAGAAAAATATGCCTTGGAAAAGTTTGACAGATTGCCACAAAGCCGTATTGAAGTAAATTCTGCTAGTGATTCTAATATCTAAATAGTGCTAGAACAAATTGAGAATGAGAGGAAATATAAGATGAATAGAGAAGAATGTGAAATGCTTATTTTACAGCATGTAAAAGAAATAAGAGATATTGCTAAGCAATACGATACAAGCAAAGAGTTTTATTTGACTATGGGCTGTGTAAATAATTCAATTCATATCAATAATAGGTGGTGGGATTCCAATACACCGATATCTATAGGACAAATTGAGAATGGAGCGATAATACGAGATGACAACTAGAGATTATTCAGATAAGCAAGAACAGCATATAGCAAAAGTAACCGGTGGTAAAGTACAAAGCAATTCCGGAGGAACAAAATTCGGCGGAGGTGATGTACATACAGATAAATTCTTTATAGAGGCTAAAACCCCAGCAATAGAAAGAAAATCTTTTACTATTATGAAAAACTGGCTTGAAAAAATGAATGAGCAAGCATTTGAACAGGGAAAGGAAGAAGCTGTATTAGCTTTTAGATTTTCACCTGATGATAAAACTGATATGTATGTATTAAATGAAAGACAATTTTTAGAATATTTAAAATTCAAGGAGGAATTATAATAATGGCAAAGGAAGCATTAGCAGTAAAATATCGACCAAAAGTATTCGAGGATATGACTGAGCAGAGTGCAATCAAAGACATATTAATGAATCAGTTAGAGACAAAGACCTTTCAGCATGGTTATCTTTTTACGGGGCCTGCTGGAACAGGTAAAACTACAAGTGCCAGAATATTTGCTAATATGATAAATGCAGGGAAAGGAAATCCTATTGAAGTGGATGCCGCAAGCAATAGCGGAGTAGATAATATCAGACAGATTATAGAGGACGCAAAGCGAAAACCACTTGATGCAGAATATAAAATATTTATAGTGGACGAGTGCCATTCATTGTCAAACGGAGCTTGGCAGGCATTACTCAAGACACTTGAAGAACCACCAAAATTTACTATTTTCATTTTCTGCACTACTGACCCTCAGAAAGTACCTGCAACAATTCTTTCAAGAGTGCAGAGATACAACTTTCAGAAGATAAGTAATGAAGGTATTGTAGATAGGTTAATCTCCATCATTCAACAGGAGAACGATGTTTCCAATATTCATTATGACCTTGACGCCATTGAATATATAGCTAAGGTATCAAATGGGGGTATGAGAGACGCTATCACATTGATGGATAAGTGCTTATCTTTGTCAGATGTTTTAACATTGGAAAATGTATTAAAAACTATAGGTGCAGAAGATTATGATACATTTATTCAAATGCTTTATGCTCTAGTAAACAAAGATGGAACTTCTGGTGTACAGATTATAGAGGATATTTATAATAGTGGAAAAGATGTAAAATTGTTTATGAAGGAATTTGCAAAATTTATTTTGGAAGTTGAAAAATATTGTATGTTCAAAACCTTCAAATATATTAGCTTGCCAAATTCGATGGAACCCGAGCTTGAAGGATTATGCAATGAAAATATTTTTAATGTTATGGACTTTGTAGTTTCTTTGAATAGTCAGATTAAATGGGATAGTGACCCTAAGACTTTAATAGAATTATCTATTTTGATTTATTGTGGAAAGGAGAGTTAATATGATAAAAGCAGGAACAAAGTGCAGAGTATTAGCTGATAGTATGAATAATTTTAAACCTGGAAATATTGTCGTAGTTTTAGAGGAGGATAATGTGCCATATTGTTGTTTGCTTGAGAATTATGACCCTAACAAAAGTATAGGTAACTATAATTTCAATTTATATCATGCTTTATCTGAGTTTGAATTGGAGGCGCTGGATGATGATTGGGCAGAAAAATAATATTCAAACTCTTATTCAGTGGAGATGTAATAAGTCAGTTCCCAGATTCATAATAATATCAGGGTCACAAGGAAGTGGAAGATTGACACTTGCAAAAATCATTATAAAAATGATAAATGCTAAGGGTATAATTATGGGAAATAGTATTGCAGAAGTCCGAGAAACAATAGAAAATGCTTATACTATTACAGAACCAACTTGTTATATTTTTAGGAATGCGGATGATATGAAAAATGAAGCAAAAAACGCACTTCTTAAAGTTGTGGAGGAACCACCTAATAATGCTTATTTTATAATGACAGTTCATAATATTGATAATATGCTAGGTACTATTAGAAGTAGGGGAACAGTTATTAAAATGGAACCTTATTCAATACAGGAATTGCGTTCTGTTAGTGATGATGAATTAAAGCTTGAGTACTGCACTAATATAGGTGAACTACAAGTTGCACATGAAGAAGTGCAGAGAACAGAAGATTGTGTAGATGATGTATTAAAGGCTCTGAGGGAAAAGAGTGGTGCTAAATTATTGAAAGCTTGTACACAGTTAAAAGCTAAACAGACAGAGACAGATAAGATTGATTGCTTATTATTTTTTAAAGTATTTCAAAAAAGATTGTATAATGCACAGGCAAATGCACTTATATATAAGTCATTTGAATGCTTAAGAGCTATATTTATATGTAAGCAGGAGCTAACCAGAAATACAATAAACAAGAAATCAAGTATAGAAGGTATGCTTATTAGAATGTTGGAGGAAATTAAAAAATGAGGCTTAAAGATGTTACACCAAATTATTATACAAATAAAATTTATAAAGGTAAATATAAAAAGTTTGAATGTCTTATAAGTTATTTACCAAATTTAGATGTTTGGCATTACCATCTAAATTCCAATGATGAAAGAAATATAATGTACAGTAGCTTATGGGATGGAATAGAATTTAAAACTCAAGAAGATTGTATAAAAGCTTGTCAGAAGTATATTGATGAGGTGCTTAAAAATGCAAAAATTTCCAAGAAGATGGGATAAACTCACTTGTATCAATTTTCTACAAAGAAAAATAATAATACTTTCTATAGCTTATTATGAGTTAAGCCAAAATCTAATAGATGACTCATTATTTGATAAATACTGTAAACAGCTTGTGAGTATGCATAAGGAGCATGGGGATATATCAGATACAGAATATGGATATGCTTTCGGGAATGATTTTGATGGAAGCACCGGATTTTATTTGTATTATAATCTTAATGAGCATGATAAAGAATATCTATATCATATTACTTATCATATTATCCATCATAACTCATTTCCTGAAGCTGTTCATGTAACCCAGCAAACACCTAAAAAGAAAGGAAAGCTATTTTAATGGAATTATATACTATAAAAGACCTGACAGAAGAACGGATGTATTTTAATGCCAGAGGTGGGGCTTATCAGAATAAATCAATGGCAATAAAGAAAATGAACTGTCTAAAAGCTAAATATCCTACTCATATTATATATCTTGTAACCTTTGTACCTATCACTTTAGCACCACCATGCCCATGCTATGGAGTAACAGGAGGAAATAAAACATGGAGCTTGTAGATTTAATGAAACGTATCTCATCCAATGATATTCCGCACTTTTTGATATTATTTGGGGAAGAGCAGACAATTCTAAATATATATCTAACACATATATTAGAAGTTACAAATACTAAACGTATAAGTGCAGATTCAGTATCATATGTAATGCAGAATATAAATAAGAAAAGGTTTGATAAATCTGTTAGATTATATGTAGTTCAAGATGATATGGCATTTTTAAAGGCTGAGGATAGTTGGGAAACTGTACGAAATACATCAACTAAAGATTATATCATTCTTAGATACCATAGCTTAGATAAGCATTCAGCGTTTGTAAAGAAGAATCAACAAAATTTAGTTGAATTTGCACGTTTGAGTAAAGAGGTGCTACAAACATACATATCTAAAGATTTACCCGATTTAAGTGAGAAAAATTCAAGCAAGTTAGTTGAATATTGCAATTATGATTATGGAAGAATACTAATGGAAATTGATAAGGTCAAGCAGTATATGTCTGTTAGAACTGACTTAACCATTGATAGTTGTTTTGTTCAACTAGATAAACAAGGATTATTTCATAAAGAAATAGGAGATATAACCTTTGAATTAACTAATGCAGTATTAGGTGGGTACATAGAAACAGCTATACAGAAACTTGATGAAGCTAAAAGAAAAGGTGAGCCTGCTATGATGATTGTATCAATCTTATATAATGGATTTAGAAACTTATTAGCATATCAAGGATTAGGAAGTAATAAGCAAGGTGCTATGGAAAGAACTGGAATGACAAAAGGAGAGTTGTATGGCTGTACTAAGAATGTAGGAGGATATAGTATAGCAGAAGTTAAAAGAAATATGCTTAAATGTCAGGAAATAGAGTCCGGGATTAAGATGGGAACTATAGATGAAGATATAGCTCTTGAATATGCTGTTTTATCATGCCTCGCTCAATAAATTTTTATGTATTTTTATAAAAAAGTGTTGACAAATATAGTTTTATGTATTACAATATACTTGTAAATAAGAAATACATAAAAACAACGAGGTAATAAAAATGAAATTAACAGAAATTAAAAAAGAAGTAAAAAATAGTGAGAGATATACAAGTGAAGTAAAAAACATTTTAATGGCAGGATTTATGGAAGATATAACATTTGAAGAATGTCATAATAAACTTATTCCTTTAGGCATAATGCTTTCTGAAGATGGTATTGTAAGTTTATATTAATAAACAGGAGATTAAAAGGTGGACAATGTGAAGCGATAACACTTAAAACACTAAAGAAAGAAGGTGAAAAATGAATACCTGGTTTATATTAGTTATATTAGTATTATTACTGATACTATTAGTAATATCAGCATTGATGGTTATTTTATTAATTTTACTTTCTCTGGTAAATAAACAGGAGAGGGAGAAGGAAGATAAGGAACAATTAGAATATTTACGAGAGTTGAGGGAGAAATATGAACACAAGAACGATATCTAACACCGACCGTAAGTGTGCTTATGATAAAGAATATAATTGCACTTCAAAATGCATATTTTATTTGACTTGTATATCAAGCCCATATAAGGAGAAATCTAATGAATGAAGCAAAGCAAACATCTTGCAAAAGATGCGGAAGAAAGTTAAGAACAGAAGAAGCTATTAATAGAGGTATGGGAATAACATGCTGGAGAAAATGGCAAAAAGAAAATAATCATAAACGATTATGGGAGGAAAATAATGACAAAGAAACGTAATATAATAAGTGTGAGTATTCTTATAATTGTATGGATACTCTTTATTACAACAGTAAAATCAGCACAGGATGATTTATATGCAGAAAACAATGAGACTAATAAACAAGTTACGGTAGTAGCAACAGCTAAACCGGACGTAGAAGAGAATGATACAGATATAGTTCAATCTTGTGAAGTTCATCCTAGTTATTGGATGGACAATGATGAATATGAGTTATTTGCAAAATGTGTGGAGGCGGAAGCTGGAACAGAAGGATTTACTGGAAAACAATATGTAGTTGATGTAATACTAAATAGAGTAGATTCAGATAAATATCCAAACACTGTAAAAGATGTTATAATGCAGAAACATCAATTTGAAGTGGTAAGTAATGGAAGAATATATGATGTTACACCGACAGAAGAAACATATAAAGCTATAAATACAGAACTTGAAAGTCAGCTTGACAATGAGATAACAGCATTTAGAATGTCTCATTATCATTCATTTGGAACACCTAAGTTCCATTATAAGAATCATTATTTCAGTATAGATTAGTATATAAAATATTTTGTTATCGTGTTATAATAAATAAAAAGGAGGCGGTAACATATATGCAAATTATATTGGATAATATCGCATTAACAGTATATGCATATACAGAGACGGACAATAAATGTACTTTTAGGTATAAGATAAGAGATGGATTTGTTGAGCTGACTGTAGATAAGACAAGAGTGCATATATTAGATAAAGGGGGTGGTCAACATGGTTAGATAATACTTCTCCATTAATTTAACATATAAAATCCATATTACAAATCAAAGTGCATCAAGTAGGCGGTATAGAAATATACCACCTACTTTTTATTTACAACCTTAACAAAACATATTATAATAATTAACAAATATAATACATTATATATTAAAAATCATAAAAAAGGAGGCGGGATAATGAATACTAGGGAGTTAATGTATAAATTACAAACAGCTCTAAAATCAAAGAATATAATAGTATGTATAAATACATATCAATTCTATTCTCAAGAGCAAAATAGATATATAAAAATGTATAAAGTAAAAAAGGGAAAAGAAGAATTAATTAAAACAGCATCACAAATAAAAGTGATAAAAACATTGAAAAATCTATGGGATGAGGTGAAAGATAATGACTAAAGAAACAGATAAAGAAGTAGAAGCAAAGAAGTTATTAAACAATAGACAAATAGTATTTGTACAAGAATATATGAAAACAAATAATATAACACAATCAGCAATAAGTGCAGGATATAGTGTAAAGACAGCCGCCGCACATGGATGTAGATTGTTAAAACAAAATAATGTCAGGAGATACATCAACGCTATAAATGAAAGGTTGCAATCGTGTAGAATTGCAGACCTCCAAGAGGTTATGGAATATCTTACTTCTGTTATGAGAGGGGAGCAGAAAGACCAGTTTGATATGGATGTATCTGTACAGGATAGAACACGAGCCGCCTCTGAGCTGGCACGTAGATTAGATGTACAATCGAAGAATATTAATGTGGATGCGAGAGTGCTTATAGTTGATGATATTCCGGATGATGTTGAGTTAGAAGAGGAAGATAATGAAGAGTAAAAAGACATCACTTATTAATTGCATAGGTCCAGCTTTCTATGATATTCACAATGATATAAAAAAACATAAACATACATATTATGACTTGACCGGTGGACGAGGTTCTTTGAAGTCCTCAGATGTATCTATAGAAATAGTCTTTAATATGATGAAAAAGGAAAATGCCGCGAAGCATGCTGCCGTGTATAGAAAAGTAGGAGATACATTAGAGACTTCTGTATATGCACAAATTGAATGGGCTATTGATAAATTAGGTGTAGCAAGTGATTGGAAGCTCACTAAATCTCCAATGAGAGCGGAATATCTACGAACCGGACAGAGAATTATATTTAAGGGATTGGATAAAGCGGCAAAGTCTAAATCTATCAAAGTGCCTTTTGGATATATAGGTTATCTGTGGTTTGAGGAGTTTGATGAGTTTGCAGGCGAAGAAGAAATAAGAAAAGTTCAACAGTCTGTTATCAGAGGTGGTAATGACTTTATAGTATTCAAATCTATGAACCCACCTAAGTCAAGACAGAACTGGGCTAATGATTATATAGAGAAAGAAAAACTAAGACCTGATACTGTCGTATCTCATACAACATATTTACAAGCCCCACCTGAATGGCTAGGACAACAGTTTATAGATGATGCTGAATGGCTCAAGCAAGTAAATCCCAAAGCATATGAGCATGAGTACTTAGGAATACCAGTCGGAAACGGAACTGAGGTATTTGATAATCTTGAGATTAGAAAAATTACAGATAAAGAAATTGCTAAATGGGATAAATTATATAGGGGTGTTGACTGGGGTTGGTATCCTGACCCATTCCATTATGGTTGTATGTATTATGATAGTGCAAGAATGACTTTATATATCTTTGAAGAATTTAGAGCTAACAAGATGAAGAATAAAGATACTGCTCAAGTGTTATTAGATGATTTCCATTTAGGCAGATTTGATGTGGTGACTTGTGATAGTGCCGAGCAGAAGTCAGTGGCAGATTATAGAAGCTATGGAATTAATGCACGAGCGGCAGAAAAAGGACCAGATAGCGTAAGATATGGAATGAAGTGGTTACAGTCATTAATTAAGATTGTTATAGACCCTATACGATGTCCTAACACTTCTGAGGAATTTAAGAAGTATGAGTATGAATTGGATAAAGATGGAAATCCAACTTCTAATTATCCGGATAAAGATAATCACAGTATAGATATGACAAGATATGCTATGGAGCAAGTATGGAAGAGACGAGGCAGATAATACAATTTTTTATTGTGTTATTAATTATCAACATTTATAATTATAATAATGAATATTATTAAATATGAAAGGAGCACAAAAATGGAAACGACAATAGATATACTAGGCACAGTATATAGAATTGAATCAAGTGAGGAGATTAGTACAGATTTAGCAACAAAATCATTAGACGGAGAAACAAATTTTATTGATAAAGTAATTAAAATAAAATATCCTTTAGATATGCTACCTGGTGATGACTGCACTAATCATAAGCACATATACTATAAACAAGTTCTAAGACATGAATTAGTACATGCATTTTTTTATGAAGCTGGATTAACTGATTATGCATATAATGAAACGATTGTAGAGTTTATAGCATCACAATTTCCAAAATTATCAAGCTTATTTAAAAATGAGGAGGTAGAAAAATGATAAAAAAATTACTGCGATTAATACAACAGGCGATCGACAAGATGTTAGGATACACTTCAATCACTAAAGCAATAGACATAGAAGAAACAACTGTATCTATTTCTATGTCAGATGCTTTCACGTTATGGAAGCAAATGTATAAAGACCAAAGTCCTTGGCTTGATGAAGATAAAGGTATATATTCATTAGGGTTAGCTAAGCAGATATGTAATTCTTTTCAACAGCAGATGTTATCCGAATTGGAAACAAGAATAACTGACCCTGGGATGGATGAAGATATAGACGAGGATAAATCTAATCAACCTGATGAAATAACAACACGAGCACAATTTTTAAATGATGCTTATAAAAAGAAGCTTATTAAAAAATTACCTCAAGCTGTAGAAAAAGCTCTTGCATTAGGTGGTATGATTATAAAGCCTTATATATCAAACAATAAAATCTACTTTGATTTTAGTTTCCAAGGCGATTTCTTACCTATAGCTTTTGATGATGATGGAAATATCACAGATATAGCATTTTATGACCAATTTGTTTCCGGCGAATATGTGTATACAAAGGTAGAGAGACAGACATTTTCTCAGACAGAAAATAAGATTGTTATTGAAAATAAAGCATTTAAAGCTAAATTGGTACAGTCAGATGATAATGAAGAGCAAGAGTTAGGTAAGGAAATCCCATTAGCTGATGTAGATAGATGGACTACAATCTCACAAGAACCGGTTACTATTGAAAACGTAGATAAGCCATTATATGGATTTTTTAAAGTGCCTATTGCAAATAATATAGATTTTGACAGCCCATTAGGTATATCATTATTTAGTCCTGCAGTAGGAATTATAGAAAGAGCAGATAATCAGTTTTCAAGACTTGACTGGGAATATGAGGGTGGACAGCTTGCAGTTGATGTAGACCCTACTGCTGTTACATATTCCACTAATTATTATGGCACACAAATGGAGCTAGACCAATGTAAGAATAGACTATATAGAAAATTGGATTTAGGTTCAGATGAGACATATAATCAGTGGGCTCCATCTTTGAGAGATAATAATTATATTCAAGGACTTAATAATTATAAATGTATAATTGAGGATGTTATAGGACTTGCAAGAGGTACTATATCAGACCCAAATAGTGATGCTAAGACAGCTACAGAAATCAAACTAATGAAGCAAAGAACTTACATCACTGTTACTGCAATGCAGGAAGCATTGGAGAGTGCTATCTTAGATACAGTCAGTGCTATGAATGTATTTGTTGATTTATATGGGCTTTTCGCAGATGGGGATTATGAGACCAAAATTGATTGGAAGGATAGTATACTTACTGATACAGATACAGAGCTTGAGCAGAAACTAACAATGGAACAAGCAGGTATTCTAAGCAAAGCAGAAGTAAGAGCGTGGTATACTGGTGAATCTATAACAACTGCTCAATTAGCTATAGATAAAATGCAACAAGCACAACAGCAACAGCAATTAAATGATTTATTCACTCAAGTACCTGAAGCTACTTTAGAGAATAATCAAAATAATAATAACGAACCTACACAGAATGAAGGAGATAACAGCTAATGATTAGTGAAGCAGATTTAACAGATTATGCTTATATAGTATCAGCTCGATTTGATGCTATAAATACTCATTATATCAAGCTCATGGCAAAACAGATAAAGGAGATAGGAAAACTATCTCCTTCCAATCTATTTAGATTACAGCAAATGTCTAAGATGCAACAAAATATTGACTCCATTGAATATTTGTTAGCACAGGAAACCGGAAAGACATTGGATGAGCTTGATAAAGTATTAGAACTAAGCGGACTATCCGTATATAAAGATGCATATGAACTATATGTTGCTCATAATAGAATACAAGTACCTTTTAAGCAAAATCAAAACATGATGAATTATATTAGAAGTGTACAGAGTCTAACACATAACACATTTATGAATATGTCTAACACGACTGTTATATTTGAACCTTATAGAAACCTCGTTGATGTGGCTATTGATGCTGTGACAAATGGTATAGATTCCTATAATAATATCATACGGAAGCAATTAACAGATTCCACACTCCAATCTAATCTGAGATACGCAGATGAAGGACTAAAAGTAACATATGCAAGTGGGCTCACACGAAGATTGGACAGTGCGGTTAGAATGAATGTATTAGAAGGGGTTAGGCAAGTTAATAATGGCATCAGAGAAAAAGCTGGAGAAGAATTTGGTGCAGATGGTGTAGAAGTATCAGCTCATGCCCTATGTGCAAGAGACCATATAGATATACAGGGAAAGCAGTTCAGCAAAAAAGAATTTGAATTGCGAAATGAAGAATTAAGGCGTCATATATCTACTTGTAATTGTAAGCATTACACATTTCCAATAATACTAGGTGTATCTAAACCAACTTATACTGATAAGGCGCTTAAACAGTATAAAGCTAATAGTGAAAAACCGGTAAATATTAATGGAAGAGAAATGACAAAATATCAGGCTACACAAGCTCAGCGAAATATGGAGACAGCAATTAGGAAGCAAAAAGATAAATATATCTTTGCAGACACAATGGGTGATACAGAAATGGCTGAGAAGATAAAAAATAATATAAATCAATTACAGTCACAGTATAATTCTATATCACAACAAGCTGGGCTATCTCCTAAAATGGATAGAACTTATGTGCCTGGATATAAAGGAAAGCAAGTCAAACCTAAGTCAATTAAATTAAGCATATAATCAACAAGTTATCAACAATCTGTTGATAACTTTTTTAGTTTGATTAATTGTTTATAACTATGTGTATAACTTGTTAATAACTACTTTACAAATGTTGATAACTTGTGTATAATACAATATGAAGTAAACCACAGACCAGAAAGTGGTCTATAACAATTATTTTAGTTGAAAAGGAGCAATAAAACATGAAAAACATTTACGAAATTCTTAAATCTTGTGGAATTGAAATTCCTGAGGATAAGAAAGAAGCTTTTGACAAGGAAGTTTTGGAGAATTACAAGACAGTGAGCGAGGTTGATACTTTACGAACTAAGCTAAGCAAAGCAGAGACAGAGAGAGATACTATTCAGACAAAATATGATACTGATATAGCTCAGAGAGATGCTGACTTAATTAATTTACAGACACAGCTGAAGGAGGCTGGTGGAGATGCAGAGAAGTTAGCCACCTTACAAGCTAATTTTAATACTCTACAGACAACTTATAACACTGCTAAGACAGATTATGAGAATCAGTTAGCTGAACAGGCTTATGACTTTGCTGTTAAAGAAAATTCATCTAAACTTAAATTTTCTTCTAACTCAGCAAAGAAGGCATTTATGTCCGACTTGAAAGCTAAAAAGTTATCAATGGAAAATGGAAAAATCTTAGGATTTGATGATTTTGTAAATGCATACAAGGAGCAGGATGCTGGGGCATTTATCACAGAGAACCCAAGCCCTAAAAATGATGAACCAAAACCATCTTTTAGTGGTAAAACAAATCCAAGTGATAACACAGACCCAAAGCCTGAACCAACACCAAAAGAAAGACCAATTATATGGTAGTTATAAGGAAGGAGAAAACTTATGCCAAGAATTGAATCATTATCGGTATTACTTGACCCAAAAGGTAAAATGCTTTTAGATGAAGCATATGACGGAGTACTTGAGAATGTACAGAAATCTACTATTTCAGGACAGATTAAGAATCAGGACTTATCTGGAGACCCAACTGCCGGAACAGTAGAAGCAAAGAGATTTGCAAATGCAAAATCTAAGGACTACGGCACAGCACGTAGAGGTGGAGAAGGAGAGAAAGTAAAAGGAGCTACAGTAACAATTCCTATTGATAGAGATAAGGAGTTCGTAGAAGAGATTGAGCAGAAAGATATCTCACTTTTAGGTGTAGATGGTCTCATCACTCGTAGAAGTGCCAATCATGCAATGCAGATGGCTAATGAGTTAGATGAGGAGTTTTTCCGTGAGTGTGTGAACTCAGGTACACAGTTTACACCATCATCAGGAACAACAGCTATCCAGGATATTATTGAGGAAGCAATCGTAACACTTGAGACACTCAAGAATGATTACATTCAGGGTATTCCTAGAAATATGTTATCAGTTCAGGTTACACCAGCTGTATATAGTCAGATGAGAAAATACCTGGATGAGAATGTTAATAACGCCAATGTTAATACAGCGGCAGAGGAGTTTACCACATTTCATGGTGTTAGATTCATGTCTACAATCAATATGCCAGAGAATGTAGAATTTATCGTGCAGGTTGACGGTTCAGTAGCTCAGCCAATTATGTCTAACCCATATTCAGCAGAGAAGATTCCAATGTCTAATGCATATGCTGTTGAGCTTTTCTTCTATTATGGAACTAAATGTGTTACACCAGAGACTATTCTCTATTACGCACCAAAGGGTGTTATCGTAGTAACATCATCTAAAGGTTCTACAAATGGAAAAACTAAAATCAGCGTAAGCCCTGCTAAGACAGGTACTAATACCTATAAGTATAAGACAGCCAAGACAGTAGATTTACCAAAGATTGGTGCTACAGTAACTGATTATACTGATTGGGATGGTACAGCAGAGATTACTGCAACAGACAATGATGAAATTGCCATTGTAGAAATTGAAGCAACTGGAAGCACTGTTGTACGTGCAGGAAAGACACAGGTACAGTCTAACACCGAGGAATAAAGGAGTGTAAATTATGCAATTACTCTTACCTACAGGAGTAATTCTTAATAGTGATAATGATATGGTTATTCAACAGCATCTTAATCATGGTGCTGTTGAATATGTTGAAGAACATAAAACTATAGACAATGAAACAATTAAGAATGAAACTGAAACTTTGCAGAAAGAAATAAAGCCAAAACGAGGACGAAAGTCTACTAAAATCGAAGCATAGAAAGGCGGTGGAATTGAATGTATCTTGATTATAACAAATATAAAGAGTTAGGTGGTACACTCAATGAAACCGCCTTTAATCAGCATGAAATTGAAGTTGAAGCAAAGTTAGATTATCTGACAAATGGCAGAATCAGAAAATTAGACATCATCCCAGAAGCAGTATTTAATCTTTGTTTTAGATTAAATACAAATTTCTGGGAGCAGATGAATATAGACCAAGCACAGAATCTAACTAGTTATTCCAATGGGATTGAAAGTTTTGGTTATAGTGCAACAAACAATGAAGGAAAAAGTGTTATAGATACACAGATTATTCAGTTAGTTAATGAATACTTATGGGAGTATCCCGAATTACTTTATCGAGGTAGAAAACAATGGATGCACTAACAATAACAATAGCTAATAGATTAGCTAAAAGCGACAGTATAACTGGACTTGATGTTTGGTATAAATGCTTCTTACATAATATCCAATATGCTATTGAGCGTGTTACTGATGTCAATGGAACACAAGTTAGTATGGGTCAAGCATTCACCATTTTAATTCCTTTCGATGAAAAGTATAGACCTTATGATGAATGGAAAAATCTTGAAAATAAAGATTCTTATTATACTTTGTCACAAGGAGATTATATATTTTTAAAGGAAGTAGATGAAGATTTTCTGCCAAATACCATCATACAACTGAAGAACAAGCATAAAAGCATGGTGTGTGAAGTAAGAAGTATAATAGAAGTTCCTAAAAAATATGGAGCAACTATTAGATTGAAAGTGAGTGGTGTGTAATGAGTAATGCTAAGGTTACTATCAAACTTTATAACCCGCCTGCTACAGTTCATAGATTAGCTGAATCTGATAAAATAGGAAAATTCTTGGCTAGTGAATGGTCAAGATATTTTGCAAAATATACACCAATGCAAGAAGGTATATTAGCTAGTGATATTACGATAGACCCATTCAAAGTAACATATAATTCACCTTATGCTCATTATCAATGGGAAGGAAAACTATATGTTGACCCTATAACAGGCAAAGGTGCTTTCTATGACAAAGATTATGGATTCTGGAGTAGACCTGGTGTACCTAAAGTTCCAACAAATATACCTCTTAATTATAGCAAAGAACAAAATCCACTTGCAACAAGTCATTGGGAAGTTCCTGCTTTTGAGATGTATAAAAATATCGTTGCTCAGAGTGTATCTGAATATATAAGGAGAAATGTTTAAATTATGAATCTTTACAGGCAAGTAAATGAATGGTTGACTGAAAATTATGAGCCTTTAGGACATTGGATGTATTTTAATGCTACACCAATGTTTGTTGGTGCAGTAACAATGAATAGTGTACCTGGAGTTCGTATAGTACAGAAATTTATTGATGGTTCAATGCGAAAAGAACTTGCATTTGCTATAGACATGATTACAAGCTATGATAATTCAGGTACTAGCGATGTGAATATGGAAGCACTAGATGAGGTTCAGAATTTTTCCGAATGGATTGATAACCAATCAATTGACTCCGGACCAGATTTTGGAGAAAAGTGTGACATAGAAAAAATAGAAGTACTTACCAATGCCCCAACATTATTAGTTGATACAACCAATCAGTTATCTAAATATCAATTTCAAGTAAAAATAACATATACAGAAAGGAAGGAATAAAAATGAAATTAGCACGAGAAGCATTAATGCATTACATTGATAGTTCTTTTGGAACAGGCAGTGCAACATGGTTTCTTATCGGAAAAGATATTGACGATATGTCAGTAGAACTAAATCCTGATACAGAGACCACTAAGAATATTTTAGGAGAAACAACTGTAAAAGATAATGGTTATGAGCCTAGCATGTCAGCTGACCCATACTATGCTAACCCGGAAGATAGCATCTATGAAAAACTTGTGGATATTGCTATGAATCGACTTAAAGGCGATAAGTGTAAAACTCAGATTCTTGAAGTTATTATCAAGGATACGGCAGAAACCACTCATCAGGCATGGGTAGAGGATGTTATCGTGAAGCCACAATCTTATGGTGGTGATACATCAGGAGTATCAATTCCATTTGATGTACTTTTTGATGGAAATAGAAAAGAAGGTACAGTAACTATTGCTAGTGGTGTACCTACATTTACACCCAAAAAAGGCTAGTCAGGGGACTAGCGATATAAAGGCACAATCATTAGATGATGAACATAAAACCATTATTGATTAGATACAAGGATAAGGGTATTAATTTATCCTTATCCTATTTTTTATATAAGGAGAAAAATTATGGCAGGAATTAAAATTGAAACAGGATTAAAGACATACGATATAGAGGATGAGAATGGAAATGTAAGAGGACAGATATCATTTAACCCTTCAGATATTAATTTATATCCCCGTGCTGAAGCAATGCAAGAACACATTAAAGATTATATCAAAGACCTTACAAGTATCAACGAAAATGAGGTTAATATAGTAAATGAGTTCGACAGGATGGATAAACTTATTAAGAATGAACTTAATACACTTTTCGATGATGAAAATGCAAGTAAAGTTGTATTCGGAAATCAGAGTGCCTTATCATCATATAAGGGTGTAACATTTGTTGAAAGATTCTTATTAGCTTTCATGCCAATAATTAAGAAGGAGACAGAAGCTGAGTTTAAAAAGAGTATGAAACACATTGAGAAATATACAAAGCAGGTAGAGTAATATGATTGGTAAGTTACCAACAACATTGAAAGTTGATAATATTGATTATGAAATTCGCACAGATTATAGAGATATATTAGTTATCATGCAGGCATGTATGGATGACGAACTTACAGATATGGAAAAAATAATGGTGGTTCTTTCAATTCTTTTTAAGGATAACATACCTAAATCAACCGGTACAGCATATGAAAAAGCTTTATGGTTTTTAGATGGAGGACAGATTCAATCAGAACAATCATCACAGAATCAGCATATGCGACCACAATTATATGATTGGGAACAGGATGAACAGATTATTTTTTCCGCTATTAATAAAATTGCTGGATATGAAGTAAGAGATGTTAAGTACATGCACTGGTGGACATTTATTGGATTATTCAATGAGATTGGTGAGGGTATGTTCTCCACTGTAGTTCGTATTCGAGAAAAAAAAGCAAAACATAAAAAATTAGAGAAGTGGGAACGTACTTTCTATAATGAGAATAAAGACATCATTGATTTAAAGAAGCATAAAAATAAACGTAGTCAAGCAGAAAAAGACGCTTTGGATGCGTTAATTGGATAGAAAGGAGGTGCATATATAATGGCAGATGGTAAAGTTGTAATTGAGACAGGACTAGATTCTACTGGATTAAAAAAAGAATTGAACAATCTCAAACCTCAGTTTACAGAAATGGGAAACACTGGCACTAAAGCTATGAACCAGATAAGTAATAGCATGAACGGCGCAACTAAATCTATAGGTTCATTAAAAAGTTCATTAAAAGGAATTATTGGCACATTAGGTCTTGTATTCAGCTTGAAAGCACTTATTAATTTTGGTCAACAAGCTGTTGATGTGGCATCAGATTTAACTGAAGTTGATAATGTGGTTCAAAAAGCATTTGGAAACATGCGAGGTGAAATGGATGCGCTTGCAGATAGTTCCATTAAGAATTTAGGAATTTCAAGATTGGAAGCTTATCAAACTGGCTCTACCTTCATGGCAATGGGAAAGTCAATGCTAACCTCCTCACAAGATGCTAAGAATATGGCATTAAATTTGACAAAATTAAGTGCTAATATGGCATCTTTCTTTAATACTTCCAATAAATATGCCGCAATTGCATTAAAATCTATATATACAGGTGAAACAGAGACCTTGAAGCAATATGGTGTTGTTATGACCGAAGCAAATCTAAAACAATTTGCTTTAGCTCAAGGTATTTCAAAATCCTATAATGAGATGTCTCAGTCTGAGAGAGTAATGCTTAGGTATCAGTATGTGATGCAACAGCTTGGATATATAGGGGATGACTTCATTGATACTCAAGATTCATGGGCTAATCAGACAAGAGTATTGAAAGAACAGTGGAAAGAATTTTTAGGTGTATTAGGCACTGGAATAATCACTGTATTAACTCCTTTAGTTAAAGCACTTAATATGATTATGGGTCGTATGATTGCTATAGCTAAATCTATAGGGTCTGTATTATCCAGCGTATTTGGTATACAGGTTCAAAGTGCTAATCAAGTTAGCGGAGCTATATCAGACACAGCAGATGCTTTTGATGATGCTACCACAGCAGTGGGTGATTATGATACAGCCACTAAAAAAGCATCTAAGACAGCTTCAAAATCATTAGCTTCATTTGATAAATTAAATAACACAATGTCTTCCCAATCTGATAGTGATGCAGGAGCGGGAGGTGCTGGTGGAGGTGGTGGTCTTGCGACACCCGACATTAGCTCAGGCACAGATTCTGTTATAGACCAAGCAAATTCTAAAATTAATACAATTTTTGATGGTGTTAAGAAACGATTATTAGAGCTTGTAGATTTACTTAAAAAAGGTTTCAAAAATGGATTAGGAACTGATTTTGATGCCAGTCTCAAAAGGACTCAGAAACATCTTGCAAGCATTGGTAAGCAATTACAAGATATCTTTACCAATCCAAATGTTATAAATGCGGCAAATAACTGGGCTAATAATGTTGCATACGCTTTAGGACAACTTGCAGGAAGCATGGTTAGTATAGGTCAAACAATAATTGAAAATCTGGTTGGTGGAGTTGATAGCTTTTTATCAAAAGACAGTGGATATATTACTGACAGAATAGTTGGATTATTTGATATATCAAGTAAAGTAGCTCAAATTACTGGAAACTTATCAACAGCTATAGCAGAGATATTTACTGTATTTAGAAGTGATACAGCTAAAAATATAACTGGAGATTTCATGGGGATTAATGCTGATTTAGCATTAGGTTTTATGGAATTAACTGGAAGATTATCTTCCGACTTATATAATTTGATTGCTCAACCTATTATTGATAATAAGGATAAAATTCAACAAGCTGTAATGGGATTGCTTGAACCTATCTCTATTGCAATGGATACAATTCATGGTGCAATAAAAAATACATTTGAACAGATTTTCAATGTATATGATGAATATTTAGCGCCAGCTTTTCAAAATATAACAGATGGATTTAGCAGTTTAGTAAGCAGTCTCTTAGATGTATGGAATAGCCAAGTAGTTCCATTTTTAACAACAGTAGCAACGGCAGTCCAAACATTGTGGAATACTCATCTCCAACCTTTTGTTAATAATCTAATTGCACTTGTTGGAAAGATAGTACTTGCAATAAGTAAATTATGGAAAAATGTACTTGAACCATTGATTGCATGGATTGTTGCTAATGTAGTTCCGGTTATAACTCCTATTTTGGAAACACTGGTAAAATATGTATCATCAATTATAGGAACTATAGCTGATATTTTATCAGGCATAATGGAAACCCTTGGTGGAATTATAGATTTTATCACAGGTGTATTTACAGGTGATTGGTCATTAGCATGGCAAGGAGTTCAGGAAATATTCACAGGAATTTGGAATGCATTAACTGGGTTCATCTCAGGTATATGGTCAACTATTAAGTCAATTTTTACTGGAGCAATTTCAATAATTGTTCAGTTCATAAAAACTGGATTCAATGCGGCAAAGACTGCTATTACAACAATTTTTGGAGGTATTAGAAGTTTCATTTCAAATACGTGGAGTGGCATTAAATCTACAGTGATAGGAGCTGTCAATACACTCAAATCATATGTAGTAAATGGATTTAGTTATATGCAGAGTGGTATTGCACGTATAATGAATAGTATTCTATCTATTATCTCTGGAATATGGCGAGGTATATATAATGTGGCTAGGTCATATATTAATTTTATTCTAAGTGCTATACAAGGTATGGTTAATGGAATAATTGGAGGTTTTAATTCTATGATTAGGGCACTTAACCATTTACATTTTAGTATCCCTGCTTGGGTTCCTGGATTAGGTGGTAAGTCATTAGGATTTAATCTAAGTACTATATCAAGAGTTAGCTTGCCTAGACTTGCAACCGGAGCGGTGCTTCCAGCAAATCAACCGTTCTTATCCGTTGTAGGTGACCAGAAACATGGAACTAATATTGAGGCACCATTGGATACAATTAAGCAAGCATTAAAAGAGACTTTGCAGGGTATGAATATGTCAGATAACTCACCAATAGTGATTGAAATTGATGGAAAAGAAGTATTTAGAGCTATTAGAAATCAAGATAGACAATTCATAAAGCAAACCGGTAAAAGTGCATTTTCTTATTAAGGAGGGAAAGTATGAGTTATAATGGATATTTGATTAAAATAGGTACTTTTACTTTTCCTCTCAAGCACATTGAGTATGGAACATATAAAGTGAAAGTGAATGGACAAGATATAGATAGCTTCAGAAATGCAAACGGAATATTAACAAGAAACGCTTTAGAGCACATGCCCTTATCTATATCATTTGATATATTAGATGGTCTTGATAATGAAACTTTTGAAAAAGATATAATGAAACCAATGCGGGACAGATACGAAAATAGTAATGAAAAAGATGTTACTATGAAAGTATTTGTACCAGAAATAAATGATTATATCACTCAGAAGGTATATAAAGTTGATACTGAATTTACAATAGATGATATTGAAGAAAATTTAGTCTACTATGATACAGTATCATTTGAATTTGTAGGTTACTAAAAAGGAGGATGTATGATAGATTATAAGTATTATGATTTATTTGATAAATCATCCGTGGATAAGCAATTAAAAATTGTATGCTCAGATGGAACTATTCTAACAAATAAAAATTTTTCATCTACATCCAGTGATTTCTCATTGTCGGAGTCATTATGCTCCGACAGTAAATTATCATTTGGTAAATGCGAGTCCTCTTGTCTGAAAATCAAAATAGCTAATACAGTAAATTCATTGAAAGGTCAAACGTTACAAGTTACCGAAACTTTAGCTAATAAAGATGATGTACCATTTAAAATTGGTACATATATAGTTGATGAAGATACACTGACAAGCGATAAAAAATATAGAAATATTACGGCTTATGATAGATTATACTCAATATCATCCATGAATGTAAGTGATTGGTATAGTAAGTTATTTCCTAGCAAGCAAGTGCCCTTAATTAGATACGAAAATGTTACCAAAGAATGGACATATACTGGTATAGATGGCAAAGAAATAACAGAGTATTATGAGGAACTTGAACCCATTACTTATTATCAAACTGAGTATGAGTCTATAACACTAAAAGCTTTTAGAGACTCATTTTTTAAGTATATTGGATTAACTCAGCAATCAACCACATTGGTTAATGATGATATGAAAGTATCCAAATCAGTAGATGATATTGACTTGACTGCTAAAGATGTACTTGAAGCAATCTGTGAGATTAATGGAGTCTTTGGAAAAATGTCCAGAGATGATGTATTTACATATGTAGAGCTAAAACCATTTTCAAGAGGATTATTCCCAAGCAAGACTTTATACCCGAATAAATCATTATTTCCTAGAAAACCTGGAAATGTTGATACTCGTAGATTAGAGATGGGCGAATATAAGACACTTCAGGTAGGAGATACTAATTTTGAACAGATTACAAAATTACAAATACGTCAAAGTGAAGATGATATTGGTTATATTGCTGGGGATGATACTGGAGTAACTTATATTATTCAAGGTAATTTTTTAACATATTCATCAGGGACTGAGGAATTAAAGACTATTGCCAATAATGCTCTTTCTAAGATATCTAAAGTAATTTTCAACCCAGTAAACATTACATTGCAAGGTAACCCTTGTGTGGAGACTGGTGATACTATTAGAATAATAGACACGAATAATAACGTATATAAGTCTTATGTATTACAAAGAACATTAACCGGCATTCAAATGATTATGGATAGCATTATATCGGAAGGTGACCAGTCTCTTGCAGAAGTTAATGGTATACATCACGACATTCTCAAGTTACAAGGAAAAACGAATGAGTTATCTCGTCTTATTGAAGGCACATCCTCTATTTTAAATGATTATGCTAAAGGATTAAAATCCGAAATAGCACAAAAGACAGACTCAATAAAACTTGATGTATCAAAATCATTCGCTGTCACTAATGATACAATTAAGAAAGTGCAAGCAGACCTGGAACTTAAAATTGATAAAGATGATAATGGTCAGATTATATCAATGATTAATGCAAGTGCAGATGTTATTAATCTAACTGGTAATCGCTTGACACTTGGGTCTGATAATTGTACAATTACAAAGGACGGAACTATAACAGCTAAAAATGCTTTACTAAGTGGTTCATTCCAGTGTGGAGACTATGCGAGCAAACAGGGACAATTTTTCTATGCATCTGATACAGGAGATTGTAGTGCTCAGACATTAAAGCTATATACAAGCTTAGGTATAGGTACAGAGGTAGGGACTGACCAATATTTTGCAGAAATGACATCCTCTCCAGATGAATTTTTAGCCTACTTTGGATTACCTTCAAGCAACTATATGCGTATGAGAATAGATGCATCCACGACCACTGTTGAAGGCTATGATGGTGAGAGAAACACCGCATGGTTGACAATGTATGGAGATGTATGGAATGCACAAAGTACAGGAAAAGACACCACTTGCCTGGACAATAATTTATATATAAATGGAAAATTCCAAGTTAATGGTAATTCATATTTTAATGTATCACGGACTATATTAAAGTCAGTTTGGCGAGGTGACGGATATCCTGCAATGATTCAGATGGGACACGAGCTTACATTTCAATGGGATGGTAGTAGCCTATATGTATATGTGGATAAAACACAACTAGGGCGTGTTAATATATCTTAGCATAATAAGAACTTAATGAAAGGAGAAATTAAACATGGAAAAACCCGTAACCTTATTAATCCAAGAAACAAGAAACAAAATAATCAATATCTTAAATGAGTCTAAATTACATCCAAGCATACTTGAATTAATTATGAAAGACATAATGAATGATGTTACCAATGCTTCAACAAAAGTTAAAAATAAAGAACTGGAGGAGTACAATAACAAAGTACTTGAAGAAGCAAAAAATAATGCAGAAGACGAGCAAACACAAAATAATGCAGAAGATGAAGATAAGGAGGAATAAATTATGGCCTTTGTTGATGATTATAGTCCAATTAACTTTGTAGATTTACCCAATGAGACCACTCCCATTGATGCTGAGAATCTTAATAAGATGGACAGTCAAATTAAAAAATTAAGCACATTTGCTTCAACTACAGACCCTGAAACAACTGAAGATAGATTGAGTGGATTAGAAGAAAAAAACTAATTCACTAAAAGAAGATTTATCCAACAAAATCACAAAGTTCTACGCATCAAATCAAGGTGAAACCCATCTTGCCGATTCTGACAATGGAAAGATTCAAGATATGATGATATATGGCAAATCCTCACAGGATGGAACACCAACACCAGAAAATCCAGTTGAGATTAAGAGCGTTGTGAATCCAACAGTAAAACTACTTGGAAGTAATATCTTAAAAATTAGAGATGGTGAATATCAAGATGTTGGATGTACCATTACTGTAAGCAACGGAGTTATAAAAATTAAACGGAACATCTACCGATAATAAACGTATTTACTTGCCAATAGATACCCCATCTATGCTTAAAGAAGGAACTGAAATTATATTTTGTCCAAATAATATAGGAGGCACTGAACATTTAAACAAATGCTACGTTGATTATAGCAACGAGAACACAAAGAGCCTTTCAATTGCAAGCAATACTATCAATACACCTTATGTAATTACAAGACAAGATGCTAGGTATGAATTTAAGTTATCTATTAAAATTACAAGAGGAAATACTTTCAACAACGAAACATGGAAGCCACAAATCTTAATAGGTAAACAAATTACTCCATTTGAGCCATACAAAGAGCAATCAATACAGTTGCCAATAACATTAAATGCTATTCCAGTCTCAAGTGGTGGTAATGTCACAATCAACGAACAGCAGTATATTGCGGATTATGTGGATGTTGAAAATGGCAAAATAGTAAAATGTGTAGAAAAATTATTTCTTAAACAGGCTCAGTGGGGAATAGCAATTAATAAAGGTGTTCTTAGATTTTATGGTAGGACAAATGAAGCACTAGGGATAGATGGTAGTAAAATTATAAAAAACGCTTTTTCAATTAGCAGTCATTTCGCTTTTGTTACTAATACGCCAGATAGAATTGGAACTTTTACAGCAAATACTGACGGAATTAGAGCTAACATTGGTTTTGCATTTAGCACAGATACAACAATAACATCAGATGATTTTAACAATTGGATTTTAAATAATAAGCCATTTGTGCTTTTACCAGTTTTAAAAGAAGAATTGCCTTTAACATCAGAACAGATACAGGCATTAAAAGAACTTGCAACCTATTATCCAGTAACAAACATCAGCGTCAATTCAGAACAGCTTGACGGATATACAGTATTTAATTATCCGATTAGCATGGCTAACGGATGGAACTATGTTAAACAACAGTTAAATGACAACCGAGATTACATATATGATATGGATACACAATCGACAGAAGCATATGTAAATTCAGAGTATGCAGTAGCACTTACAGAATTGGAGGTATAGAAGATGTTATACAGAGCATTATTAAAACTTAAAGAAAGAAACGGACTGACAGACAATTTAAAGAATAAAATTGATATTTTCTTTGCAGTTGGGAGAATCACAGAGGAACAGTACAATGAGTTGATGGATATTAATAAGGAAGAAGAACCGAAAGCGGAAGCTAATTAATAAAGGAGGGCTAAAATAATGATTAGAAAAATGAAAAAAACAATAATGGCGATGACTTGTGTGATTGCAATGGGGGTTTTTAATGCGGCGCCGGTATCGGCGTGCACACCACCACTTAATCCGCCATCTGTGAAGATTCCAGATATCAATTTCGAACCTGATGGTGCTTTAAAAGATGCAATCGACAACTATGTAAAAAATTGGCTTGAGAAATGCATCCTCGGTACACCGACAGTAAATTATGCATCTTACTACAAGAGTGCATCAAGGTATTTTAACTACAGTTACGTAGCAGTTAAGTGGACGAAAGTCGAAAATGCAACGTCTTATAAGGTAAGAATCACAAAAGCAGATGGAACTTACAAAGAATTTGATGTAACATATACATCATTTTATGCAACGAATTATACAGATGAATTTTTTGCTGATGGTATGGACGGAGCTACAGTAAGTGTCAAAGCTTACGGCGATAATGATACATTTGGCTGTTGGTCAGATGATACTAATATTGTGAGATTTAGATATTAGAGAGAGCTATTGACAATTACACTATGCAATTAATGCAGTAAGGAATAATTTAATATGGGAAAAACATATAGAATTTTAGTGCAAAGTTTGAAACGCTTATATCAAGCTGTCCCTCAGAGAGTCACAAAGAAAGATATTGATAAGCGATTGAAAAATGGAACTATAAATCAAGAGGAATATGATTATATTCTCAATTAATCTTAATTAACGTATGTACAAAATAATATAAAAATGTTATAATACATAAAAAGAAAGGAGAATTGTAATTATGATTTTAGTTGGTTCAGCTAGGCATGATGAAAGAGGAAAGTACTCAGGTGGAAAAGCTGGTGACCAGACAGGTCAGGAAGTAACGACTCAAAGATTCTATATCCATCGAAAAGGTTGGAATGTGTTGAGACCCAAATCTGTAAGTCATGCAAATGCTATTGGAACAAAAATGTATAATGCTTGTGGTAATCCTAATATAGGATATGACCAATACAATCGGTTAGGTGTGGTAACACATGGCATTGGTACTACTACACCAACAGAATGTGATTGCTCATCACTTGCTAGAGAGTGTGTTAAAGAAGCCACTAATGTAGACCCAGGAAATTTCACGACAGCTAATGAGAAATCAAAGTTATTAGCTACAGGACTATTTGACAATCTTGGTCAGTATAGAAGCGGAATGAAGCTGTATAAAGGTGATATACTTGTTACTTGTACCAAAGGACATACTGTAATAGTAACAAGCTCTGATTATTCCAGAGATACACCTGCACCTAAACCACCTACTCCTGCGGTTAGTAATGAATACTATCATGTAGGTACCAATTATACATTACAAGTTGAGCTTAAAGTTCGTACAGGGGCAGGCACTAATTATAGAGCTAAAAGACATTCAGAATTAACTTCTGGAGGTAGAGCACATGATAACGACCATGATGGAGCCTTAAACAAAGGCACAGTCGTAACTTGTCAGCAGGTAACAAAAATCGGAAATGATGTTTGGATTAAATGTCCATCCGGATGGCTTGCCGCATACTACCAAGGACATAGATATGTCAGTTAGCAGGTGATATATGATTTCAATAATTGTAGCATTAATAATCGGTGGCTTATCCCTCCTTGGGACTATATATACCTCCAAACAACAACACAGCATCACGATTGAGGAAGTCAAAAATGAAGTATCTCTTATAAAGAAAGATATTAAGAATTTAGAAGAGAAACAAGATAAGCATAATTCATTAATTGAGCGAGTCTATGACATTGAAGCCACACTAAAAGTTATGGACACTCGTGAGAGAGTAAGTGAACGTCGAATTGAAGATTTAGAGAAAAAAGAAGGTGAGTGAAATGAAAAATCTTATACTGAGTGACAAAACATATAGCTTGTTAAAATGGGTAGCATTAATTTTGCTTCCTGCTTTGGGTACTTTGTACTTTGCACTTGCAAGCATATGGGGATTACCTTTTGGTGAACAGATTGTTGGTACTATCACAGCAGTTGATACTTTTTTAGGTGCAATTCTTGGTATTAGTACTAGCAATTATAAGAAGAATGGAGGAACTAATTAATGGAAGAAAAGGACAGCTTAGCTAGTGAGCTTTTACATCTAGTAAAGACTCAAGCCCGTAGATGGTTTATTGCATTTATCGTTGTATTAATAATGCTATTTGCTACAAATCTTGCATGGCTATATGCATGGAATCTACCTAGTGAAGAATCAACTTCCGAGTCTTATGACATACAATCAGAAGATAATGAAAATGCAGTATATAATGAAAGTGGAGGTGTTCATATTGGCACGAGTGAGGGTGACGAAAACTAGAACAGTAAAACGTACCAACAGACCTCGTTCAAGAAGAAGGTCAAAGAGGTAATAAATGACAATTTCAGAATTTACCAAGCCAGAACTTGACTATTTTAGACAGAATTGTAATTTTGTAAATCTTGAAATAAAATTGTTTGAAGAAAGAGCTAAAGGAATTTCATTAGAACAAATTGCTGAAGATTTACATATATCTTATGATTATGCTAGACAGTTAAGTAGAAAAGTTAATAAGAAGATTCTCAAAGTCTTATAATAACACATATAGTACACATTTAACACATTGTTAGATGTGTACTTTTTTATTATATTAAAGTTAAGAAGGAGGAAATATTTATGTCAGTAGAAGATATTTTTAATAACTTGGTTTCTAACGAAAAATTAAATACAATTCCTTCAGCTTATATTGTTAAGATTGCTTTGGAAACCATCAAAATATTAGAGCAAAATAATTTAATAGATTTGGAGGATACACATGAATCCATATAATAATTATAATATGGGAATGAATAATTTCTATCCCAATCAATTTTCAACATTAACTCAACCTCAAATGTCCACACAGAATCTTATTAGGGTTAATGGCATTGATGGAGCTAAAGCTTATCAGATGTTAGCTAATAGCACAGTGGCATTATTTGACACCAATGATGATATAATGTATGTGAAGTCAACAGATGGTGCTGGCTTTCCATCTATACGAACATTCTCATTTACAGAAATAAAAGAAAATACAAAGGTATCACAAAATAGTGATTATATAAGCAGACAGGAATTTGAAGATTTTAAAAAGGAGTTGATGAATAATGGCAAGCAGTCTATTTCAAGGTCAAAATCAAACCTCACAGATAAGCCCACAGATAATTAGTCAAGCTAAATCAATGATGAATAATCTAAATCAAGTCAAAGGAATAATGAACATGCTTAGTGGAAAAGGATTAAATCCTGAGCAAGCAGTTAGAAATATTTGTCAGCAAAGAGGTATAAATGTAGATGAATTTATGTCTCAATTAAAATAAGGATTTTGCAAAATCAATATAAATATTAAAAAAATGGAAGGAGAATACTACTATGACAGATGGAGTATCTTTAGCAGACATTGCCGCTGTTACTGACAACAACAAAGATGGTATGTTCGGGGGCGCAGGTGGTGGCGGAATGTGGATTTTCGCACTTTTAATCCTCTTACTTATTGGTGGAGGTGGTTTCTTTGGAGGAGCCAGAAATGTAAATGGAGAACCAGTTACAGAAGCAGGACTTTGTAATGCCATGAATTTCAACAATCTGGAAAATTCAGTCGGCAGATTGAATGATAACCTTCAGCATGACTATCAGGGATTACAGAATGGAATCTGTAATTTAGGTTACGAAACACTGAGAAACTTCAATACAGTTCAGCAACAGGTTGCTGATTGCTGCTGTACAACACAGAGAGCTATTGATGGTGTTAATTATAACGGAGCTATTAACACTGCGGCTATTAACGCTAATACAACAGCTCAGACACAGAAGGTTCTTGATGCTATTCAGCAGAATAAGATTGATAGCTTACAGGCTCAGGTCAACCAGCTTCAGCTTCAGTCCGCTATGTGTGGCGTAGTTCGCTATCCAAATGCGACAACATACACAGCAGGTATGAACCCTTACTGGAATCAGTCATGTTGCAACAACGGTTGTAACATTTAAGTCATTTTTAGACAAGGTTTGAAATATTAGAGGAATGCCTTGTCGGTATTCCTCTTTTTTAATGAAAGGAGATAATAATATGAGTTGTAAATCAGGAATTTATGTAGTCAATACTACAACAGGAACATCTATTGGTATTGGTGGTACTTATGTACCCTCTACAGTAATTAGACGATATGGTAAATATTGCCAACTTGGTGGAAATGGTGTATCAATCGGTACTTGTCAAGGTGGAGCTGGTTATTATGATGTAAATGCTTCTGTATCGGTAGCCGCAAGTGCCGCAGGAAATGTGACAGCCACATTATTTAAAGATGGAGCACCAGTTCAAGGAGCAACAGCCCTTGCAACAGCAACAGCGGCAGGTGACATTGTAACTCTTCCTATATCAGCTCTTGTAAGGTTAAATTGTGATTGTGACACAGCTAATCTTACCATCGTTATTGGTGGACAGGTAGTAACCGCTCAGAACCTTGCACTTGTGGTAGAGAAGGAGTGATAAGTTATGAGAAAAATTAATAAATATATCGACCATATTAAAGATGAAGTTGATGGTGCAGAGGAATATGCTGAAAAGTATATTGAACTGAAAGTTAATAACCCTCAATGGGCTAAACTTTACCATGATATGAGTAATCAAGAATTACTGCACGCTCAAAATTTCAAGGAAATGGGAGAATCTATATATGCAGAAATGAAGAATACTTATATGCCGGAAGAGACAGAAGAAAGATGGGAACACTGTATGCGAAAATATGCAGACAGGGTGGCTAAAATTAAAGTGATGTTATCAATGTAGGTGAACATATGACATTTAATGAGAGTATCCCAATAGCAAAAGAGCTTGCAGAAAATGAACTGAAAAAACACTTTGATGTTGATGCTTTTATAATTCTTGCATTAATAGATAAAATGAATATTGATTTAGTTCCAGATAGCAATGTGGATGAAGCCATTACAGATATTCAAGACTTATTTATTAATTACATGAAAAATAGAAGTATAAGCAATCTTGAACCATTAATGTCTACGATTAGAAAGATGTTAAGTGAATTATATCATACTTGTACAGCAGAGGAAAAAGAAGTATTCACTAAGTATCTATCTAATTTAGAAGATATAGTACAGACAGCGAATGTATAAGAATAGAGAGGACAAACATCCTCTCTATTTTTTTATTTAGTGTACATAAAACTATTGACAATAATAGTTTTATGTATTACAATATAAGTACATTAAAGGAAAGGAAAAAATAACATGGTACATTCAATCACATTACAACAGGAAATCGAAAAATGGTGGAAGCATTTAGATAAAGTTATGACAGTTGCAGAAAGTTTAGATGATATAAAGATAGGCGATTGTACATTCAGACCTTGGGGAGATAAACATCATTACAATATGAAAACTAAATGTACATCAACTTATTTAAGAACGTTTCAAAGTACTGAACCAGTTGAGAATACAAAAGGAGAAATCGTATATCCTATATTAGATGTGTATATTGATATATGTAAAGGAAGAAAATATACATCTTATAAAAAAGTTAGATGCCATTGTTCTTGTTAAAAAGGAGGAGATAATAATGATTAAGATAAAAATAGGAGAGCCTGAGAAGCTCACCAACAACATTTTAGTAAAAAAGAGTGCTTTTGTAAGTTTTGATTATAATCCAGATATTGTTTCTTTTATCAAGCAAATGGGAACAAGAGTTTATAATCCGGATAATCATACTTGGGAAATGCCAATCAATAATATAATACGTTTGTGTAATAAATTTGAAAATCAAGAAATTCAAATATCTGGAATATATGAAGATTTGCATAAGCAAGAATTTGAGATTGATATTCCAAAGGATTATACATTTAAGACAAAGCCATTTAATCATCAGATTGATGGTGTAAGATTTGGATTGAATAAAAAGAAATTCTTGTTATGTGATGACCAAGGGCTTGGAAAAACATTTCAGATAATAAACTGGGTTGGTTGTCTTGAGAAAACAGATAAGATAAATAAGGTACTTATTGTATGTGGTGTCAATTCACTCAAATATAATTGGCAATCAGAAATTAGTATTCATTCAGATGAAAAAGGATGGGTACTTGGTACAAGATTCAGAAAGACAACTGGGAAAGCTTATGAAGGAAGTACAAAAGATAAGCTTGACGATTTAGACAATCTTCCAGATTGCAGATACATTATTACGAACATCGAAACGCTTAGAGCCGGTGCGGAAAAGATAACCAAAAGCAAATATCATTTTCCGATTGCTGAAAAATTACAAGAATTATGTAAAAACGGAACAATTTCAGTTATAGCTTTTGATGAGTGCCACAAGTCAAAAGAACCTACTTCTTTACAAAGTCGTGCAATGATAAACGTACAAGCTAAATATATGGTTGCTATGAGTGGAACACCACTTATGAATAATCCACTTGATTTATACTTCCCGATGAAGTGGTTGGGATATGAGAATCATTCATTTTATCAGTTTAAGCAACATTACTGTACATTAGGTGGCTGGGGTGGTTCACAGGTTGTAGGTTATAAAAATCTTGAAGAAATAAGAACCATGATGGATAACATTATGCTTAGAAGATTAAAGACAGAAGTCCTTGACTTACCTGAAAAGATTAGAAAGATTGAATATGTTGATATGACATCTAAGCAAAATCAAATCTATAAAGAAGTATATAATGGTGTTATGAGTGACTTACAAAAGATTAAATTTTCAAACAATCCGCTTTCAATGATGATTAGATTAAGACAAGCAACTGGATGGACTGGTATTATATCAAATACAGTTCAAGAATCAGCTAAAATGGAAAGAATGATTGAATTAGTACAAGAGATTGTTGCAAGTGGACAGAAAGCTATTATTTTTAGCAACTGGGAAAGCATAACAGAAGTTGCAAAAGAGAAATTGAAATCTTATAATCCAGCTTATATCACAGGAGCAACTAAAGCAGATGAAAGAATGAAGGAAGTTGATAGATTTCAGAATGATGATAAGTGCAGAGTTATAATTGGTACTATTGGAGCAATGGGAACCGGATTAACATTAACAGCCGCACAGAATGTTATCTTTTTAGATTCACCTTGGAATATGGCTCTTAAAGCACAGGCAGAAGATAGAGCTCATAGAATTGGTACAAAAGGAACAGTTAATATCATTACTCTTGTATGCAAAAATACCATAGATGAGCGAATTGAGGAACTTGTTGAAAAGAAAGGACAAATTGCAGATGCATTAGTAGATGGAAAGATTTCAGTTGATGATATAAATTTCTTATTATCATAAATAAAAAATACATAAAACTATTGACAATAATAGTTTTATGTATTACAATATTAACAAAGCAACATATATATATCATTTTTGGAGGATTAAAAATGAAAATTTACAAAGTATTTAAAAATTCACATAAAATATTAGCATATGTGAAAGTAAGTGAAAATGCTTGCAAAACAATATTTGATACATCATATGCCGCTCTACAATTAGTGAGGTATAATTATAATGATGATAGTATTAATGGAACACAGTTAGTTGATGTGCCTATACTTACGATATGTGCAGGAAAAAGGAGGTGATAATATGTCAGAAAAATTTTCAACAGCAAGAGCCGCACAGATACTTGATGTATCTACAAAGACCATTATTAGATGGTATAAATGGTATAATTCAAAATACTATGAGAAGCCAGTAGGTTTAGTTTTGCCCAAACCCGAAATTGATAACAGAGGTACAATGCTATTTACATTAGCTCAAGTACAAGAGTTAAAACGATTTTCTCAGTTATTAAAAACTGAATATCGTGGATGTATGGCAGAATTTAACGCTATGTATCAATGGGGAAAACGTGGTACTCAAATTTTACAGCTAGGTAAGCAATACAAGAAAAAGAAGGAGACATTAAATGAGTAGAAGAGATGGATTTGACTTGTCAAAAATCATTGATGAATATAAAGAGTCAAAAGATAAAGAAAATGCACTAAAAAAAGTAAATAATGCTCTTAGTAAGAATATTAAGGGCTATATGTATGGACATGATATGAGTTCAGCAGATTCAGAGAAATATACTGCTACATTGACAAAAACCGATACAGAATCACTAAATGAGGATTTAGCAATTGAAATCATAAAAGAAAATCTCAGTGGTGCATTGTTATCGTCTGTTATTAAGCAAAAAGAATATATTGACGAAGATGCTTTGGAAAAACTTGTATATAATGGTGATTTTGATATTAACAAACTAGCGAAAGCTAAGATAACAAAGTCATCTTATACATTAAGAGTCACAAGACGAAAGGAGTGATGATATATATGGATGGTTATAGAGAAAATTGCATAGAATGGATAACAGGTGAGGATACAATTACACTCTCAATTAGTCAAAAGAAATTCATAACTAAAATTGAGTCATTATGCAAGAAACATCCTGATAAAGCTAAAATTATAACTTATAACAATGATGGCAGTATTTTAGCTAAACTACCACTTAAAGCATTAAAGCTTTCTATAATTGAAAAAGAACTTACAGACGAACAAAGAGAAGAAATGGCAGAAAAAGCCAAAAAGAGATTTCACGGAGGTAATTAAGAATGAGTAAAATTTGTAAATATGCTGGAGACCCAACAGACGAGTATTGTAAGAATTGTGATGGATGTACAATGGAGGTAGATGGCAATTCTATTCCATGTACTGAGTGTGCAGGCTACGAAGCAGGGAAAGAGGAGACAGATACTAATGAAGAGGTTATGAATCCCCCTGTTGAGGAGACAGAAGATGCATCTGTTGAAGAGACAACAAACAACGTAGAAAAATCAGTCGAAGAAACAAGTAAAACTGAAAAGAGTAACAACAATACAGCTAATAACAAAAATGTAAAATCTGTCTCAAAAAACAAAGAAACAATCAACAAAAAAGAGGATAAAGCTGTTAAAGTTAAAGAAGAGAAGAAAGCAGTTGAGACAACTAATGACATCAAAGTGGTATCTATGAGATATACATCCGGTGCTACAGTTAAGAAAGGAGATAACTATTTTAAATTTATAGCTGAGGAAGAGTGGGATGTATCACAGACAAAACAGAAAATTGAGGATGTAAGAGAACAGTTATGGGCTAAACTTAATTGTGAAGTAGATAAGCAGATTGAGGAATTAAATTCTATCAATTAAGTATTGTAATTTATTTATTCGTATGTTATAATAAATGTACAGCGTGAGAGACACGCAACAGCTGATATTAGGTTGGCGGACTTAATATCTGTAACAACTTAATATCAGTAATTAGATAAGTTATACACATTGAACCGCCATTCAATTTGTATAACTTATTTTTATTTTAAAAAGGAGAATCGTATATGTCAGTTATAAGAGTAGAGAAAACTAAGAACTATACAGTTATGAGCAATTATCATTTTAAAGAAAAGGATATGTCATTAAAAGCTAAAGGGCTATTATCTTTAATGCTTTCACTTCCTGATAACTGGGATTACTCAATAGCTGGATTAGTTGCTATTTGCAAAGAAAATGAAACTGCTATTAAATCAGCTTTGAAAGAGTTACAACAATTCGGTTATGTTAAAATTGATAAAATAATGCCTGATAAGACAGAATCAGGTAGAATTGAATATGTTTACAATATATATGAGAAACCAAAACAAGAAGGTAAAAAACAAGGTGTAGAAAATCTACCCATAGAAATTCAACGTGTAGAAAAGCACGTACAATTAAATACTAATAAATTAAATACTAATAAATTAAGTATTAAAGATAATATAAAGAAAAATTCTAAAAAGAAAACTAAGATTGATATTAAAATCGAATCTATAGAAAAGAAATGTTTAGAATATGATTTAGAAGATGAAGTGATAGAGCTTTTAAGTAGATTTTTTAGAAATCTTTTAGAAAACCATAAAATGGTTACAGATGATAAAGTAAATGCTATTTTAACAAGATTAGCAAAAGTAAGTACAAAAACTCAGATAAATGCTATTCAGCTATCTCTTGATAACGGATATATGAATATAGACCCAGATTGGTTGAAGGTGAAGTCAAACCCATTAAACCGATTACCTCAGGAGTTAATATTAAATGGCACCACAACAGATGAGGGCAGAGAAAATTATCGTAACTTGATAAAAAATAATGACCCGAGCATAAAGCATTTTTAGGAGGAAGGAGATTATATGTATATAATATCAAAATCAGATAAAAATATAGCTTATATGAAAGATTGTGTACTTCACAGCTTGCCACATGAACCTATTGGTATACATCAGAAAGATATATCTAATAACACTGGGTTCAGTACAAGAGATGTAAGACATATTATTCAGCGACTTAGAGATGATGGATATGCAATATGCGGCACACCTAATGATGGATACTGGATAGCTCAAACCAGTTTTGAGTTAAACGATACAATAGCTAAAATGAGGTCTCATATAGAACAGAGCATGGATACATTGGATGCACTCATTGAAGCACAAAAAAGATTAGAGATAAAAGAGGGGTTGAGATGAACATACAAGATTGTTGGTATCAACGGAGATGCACTAATAAATGCACTGAAAACTGCATAAGGTATAAATTAATGTATGCACTATTTAGACAGTCTCAATTGCCTGAATCTTTATGGAAATACAAAGATTTGACCGCTTGTGATAATGGGGATGTCCAGTCATTTATGAAGCTTAAAGACATCAGTGATAATATCCTAGATTTTATCAACAGTGGAAATAATCTATATATTTATTCTTGTAACTGTGGCAATGGAAAAACAAGCTGGGCGATTAGATTGATGTACTCCTATTTTGATAACATATGGCATAAATCTTGTTTAGATTGCAAAGCATTATTCATAAGTGTACCTAAGTTCTTATATAATTGTAAAAGGTCAATATCACAAGATGTAAAAGGTTTTGAGGACTTATGCAATCTTATTAGTGAAGTTGATTTGGTTATATGGGATGATATAGGAGAACTTGCAGTATCAGGTTATGAGCATCAGATTCTATTTCAATATATTGATGATAGAATTAATGCAGGAAAAAGCAACATATACACAAGCAATAAAGATAAAGAACAGCTCGAAAACGTGTTAGGTGATAGATTAGCAAGCAGGGTATATAATTGCTCCATCCCTATCAAATTTATTGAGGAAGATAAAAGAGGTGTACATTAATGGTAGAATTGCAAATAATAAATAAAGTGCTGAAAGACAAAGATACATCTCTTTTAGATTTGAATGATATAACAAGAGATTATTTCAATCAGTATCAAGAAGAATATGATTATATAATGGAGCACAAACAGGAATATGGAAATGTTCCAGATTTAGAAACATTTATAGCAAAGTTTCAGGATTTTGATGTGGTCAATGTATCAGAAAGCACTGAATATCTTGTTAATACATTCCGTGAAGAGTACTTGTATTCTCAGTCAGTTCCAGTGCTTACAAAGATGGCTGAACTATTACAGACAGATGCTTATGAAGCTGTAGATTATTTGAAAGCAAAAATACCTGAATTAAAGATTGCAGGAGCAGTAAAAGGTACTGATATTATATCACAGGCAAAAGAAAGACTTGAAGAATGGAAAGAAACCAAAGATAATCAAGATACTCACTTTATAGCAAGTGGTTTTGAAGAGATAGACAATGACTTGGGTGGATGGCATAAAGGTGAGGAACTTGTAGTTTTATTTGCAAGAACCGGACAAGGAAAATCTTGGGTTCTTATTAAAATGCTAGAACATGCATGGAAAGTATATCATGCAAAAGTAGGACTTTTAGAACCTGAGATGTCGGCAAATAAAACAGGATATAGATTTGATACAGTACATCAGCATATATCTTCACAAGCATTATATCGTGGGGAAGATGTACAAGGTTATGAGAAATATATAAATAAGTTGGTTGATAATGAAACACCATTCTATGTTGCACACCCTAGAGATTTTCAAAAGAAAGTAACTGTATCAAAGTTAAAAAGTTGGTGTGAATCAAATAAGTTAGATATACTTGCAATTGATGGTATCTCTTATTTACAGGATGAACGAGGAAAAAGAGGAGATAATAAGACCACACAGTTGACGAATATATCCGAAGATTTAATGCAACTAAGTATTGATTTAAAAATACCAGTTTTAGTTGTTGTGCAGTCAAACAGGGAAGGAACAATAAATGAAGATTTACAACTTGAAAATATAAGGGATTCCGATGGAATAGCTTATAATGCTTCAATTGTTCTTTCAATTCAGCAAAAAGAAGAAGGCTTGCAAATACAGAATGTAAAAGCAAGAAATTCAAAAGTTGGAATTAAATGGGTGTATGCTTGGGATACAGATAGAGGTACTTTTGACTATATCCCTAATCCCGAAAAAGGAAAAGAAGATGAAGAAAAAAGTGAAGATTTAAGGCGTAGATATCACGATAAAGAAGAGGAGGAATATTAAATGAAAACAGGCAAATATGATAAAAATGGAATTGCAATAAGTGTAGGAGATATTGTTCATTTTAGATGTAAACATTGTTCATTATCAGGCGAAGGTATTGTTTATTTATCAGAAGGTTGTGCAGATGGATTAGGTACAGACCCATTCAGAATTAAAGACACTAGAGATAATAAACATAAAGGTAGATTATATCCTTGGTACAATGACGCGATTTACACAATTAAAAAACAGTTAAAGGAGGAATATTAAATGATATTTGTAATTGATAACTTAAAATATGATACAGATAAGATGGAATTGATTTCAGAAAAATGTGAATATACTTACACATGGACATTGACATTAACAAATACACAACTGAGAAGTTATGGAAATGATGTCAAATTGTGGAAAAGCAAAAAAGGAAATTGGCTATTAACATACTATGCAGGTTGTTATTCAAAAGGGGTTAAATTACTTGAGAAAGATGTTAAAAAGTTATTGCTGGAATATGACTTACAAAAGTATGAAGAATTATTTGGAGGGTTTGAGGAGGCATAAATCTTGATAAAACTACAAGATACAATTATCCAATCTGATACTCAATCAATATTAGATATGCTTAAATTTGACCTAGCTCAGCATGGGGTAGATAGATTTCATATTTTTAGAAACAATGGTGAAAATGTTCAAACGAATTGTCCTTTCCACAAGAACGGACAAGAAAGAAAACCATCTTTTGGTGTGAATGGAGAGATTGATAAATGCCATTGTTTCTCATGCGGTTGGGTGGGAACAATAGAAGAAATGATATCCGAATTATATGGCTATCAAGACGAAGGTAAATTTGGAAAAAGATGGTTAATAAAAAGATTCAATACAGTAGAAATCGAAACAAGACCAAATATAATGGAGGGATTTAATGGTAGGAATAATATTACTATTTGGAATAATAACGATATCCATAGATTTAAACAACATATACAAGGCGATAAATCGTCTGAACAATACTCTGGAGAAATTACAGAAGAAGAACTAGACAAGTATAGATATATTCATCCTTATATGTCTGAAAGAGGATTGACTGATGAAATTATAGAAAGGTTTGATATAGGTTATGACAGAGAGCGAAAAGAAATTACATTCCCAGTTAGAGACATTAAAGGAAGATGTGTATTTGTTGCTGGAAGAAGTGTCGAGCGAAAGTTCTTCCGACTTCCCAAAGGCATCGATAAGCCTATCTATTGCGCAGATAAATTTAGAGCTGGAGCGTATAGAACGGCTTATATCACTGAGTCATTCTTAAATTGTTTGACTTGTTGGAAGTATAATAAACCTGCTATGGCTATGATAGGCACCGGAAATCGAAAGCAATATGAAATATTGAATAAGTTACCAGTTCGGGAATATATTCTTGCATTTGACCCAGATGAAGCAGGAAGAAAAGCAACAGAAAGATTTAGAAAAAATGTACACGGAAAAATTATAAAAGAACTTGTATATACAGATAATCGAGATATAAATGACTTGCAAGAAGAATTTTTAAATTGTAAAATAATTTTTTAATTTTTTTAAAAAATCTATTGACAAATTCATTTTTATGTATTACAATATATATAAAGATAAAGAAAAACAAATCAATAGGAGGACAAAGATATGATACAGACAAGATTAGAAATGATGAATGAGAACCAGATGAGAGAGACAGAACACAAATTAAATATAACCGGCTGGAAGAAAACTAATGATTGTATGTGGGTAAAAGTATATAGCTTGAGAGAGATGGAAGTAATTCTTTCAAGAGAGTATTAAAAGATACTGTGAAGCGATAACACATAAAACACTATTATGGGATAGTAGTCAAGTGGTTAAGACCCTCGGAGATGCAGAATAATCGTAAGCATTAAAAGCGATACTCTGAGAGACATAGGTTCGAATCCTATCTATCTCAATTAGAGATGTAGTGTATATCAAGAGTTGAAACTGAATATAAGCTATATACACATAATTTACATCTCTTATAGCCCTATAGCCAAAAGGTAAGGCACAGGAATTTGACTCCTGCATTTGTTGGTTCGAATCCAACTAGGGTTGTTATATCCTGGCAGACGAAAGAAAAAGGACCGGATATGCATGGAATGCGTTCATTGGGATAGACAGAAATAAAGCTGGGAATACTGTCAAAAACTAAAACAACTAACACCAATTAAGAAAGGAAAAAGAAGTATGGGAAGAATTAACTATGATGAAGTAGACAAGTATGGAAACAGTTCAGACACTGAGTTTCTAAAGCTTGAAAATGATGGGGATTGTGCAACGGTACAATTACTTGTACATGATATGGATGATGTTGATATATTCAACTGCCACGAGGTTGAGGTTGGAAAGTATGACAATGGAAATCCTAAGACAAGACCAGTTTCTTGCCTAAGAAATTATGATGACCCATTAGATGTATGTCCATTCTGTCAAGCAGGACTTAAAACTAAAGTCATTATGATGCTATCAATGGTTGACCAGCAGGACGGAAAGATTAAGATTTGGAATCGTGGAAAGACATTTATTCCAAAGATTAAGAATTTTATAAACCGTTGGGGAGATATGACAGAGAGACCAGTAGACATTATAAGAAATGGTAAAAAAGGTGATAAGAAAACAACTTATGATATACAGTTATCACCGGAAGAGCCTATTGATGTATCGCAGTATGAAAAGCCTGAGTTTTTAGGCGGATATATTATGGATAAGTCAGCTGACGAAATGCAGGAGTATCTTGATACAGGAAGTTTTCCAGATACAGATAATAATGACAGTAATCAGGAAGATAATACACAGGTAAGACGCAGAAACACTGAACCACTTCCATCAAGAAGAGGAGCAAGCAGAGCAACAAGCAGAAGGGCAGGTATGTAAAATGGGAAATGATACATTTTTAAATTTATGCAAGGACATTGTAGTTGATTACTTTAACAAACATCACGATAAATCCGATGGGAAAAGGTCAGAAATCACAAAGAATGATGTCTTTGTAGTTTGGAGTTGTAAGATTTTACAGAATAATAAAGCACTTGTTAGCACAACGGTTTCTGATGGCATGTATTATGAAATTACTTATAATGGGGATAAAAACGAAACATATGTTGACGCTTATAAGAAGTGGGAAAATTTTTGTATAAAAAACTAGAGGAGAAATTATATGGCATTATCATTTGCAAGACCAAAAAGCAATGATAAGAATATAATCAAGAAATCCAAAACAGTAACAAATAGAACAAGTATTAGGAGCGGCGGAAATAATCTAGCCGCTCAAGTACAATCTATAGTTGCTATTGCTAATCAAAAATTAGCAATTCATAAAGATGATTATATTCTTATCAGAGAACCTGACCAACTATATGAATATATGAAAGAAATGAAGCAAGTTGGGGAAGGTGCATTAGATACAGAGACAACAGGATTAAACCCGTTACTTGTAGATATAGTTGGTGGATGTATTTATACTCCAGGACAAAAAGCGGCGTATATCCCAATCAATCATAAATCTTATATAACAGGTGTAAGAACTAAAGACCAGTTAGACGAACAGACAGTATCAAAGATTATGAAAGAGTTTCATAATGATATTAGATGGATATTCCATAATGCAAAATATGATATCCGAGTATGTAGAAAGACACTTGGAATAGATTTCAAACCTTATTGGGATACAATGTTAGCGGCATACTGTATAGATGAAGAAGAAAGTCACAGATTGAAAGATTTACATCTTAAATATTGTGATAGTAAAGATACAGAATCATTGACCTTTGATTCTTTGTTTAACGGTGTTACTTTCGATAATATTCCAATATCAACAGCTTATCTATATGCGGCAGGTGACCCTATAAAGACATATGAATTATACGAGTATCAAAAAACATTATTAAACAGACGAGTATTAGCTGGACCTTATAATGTATTTAAGAATATTGAAATGCCTTTGATTTCAGTTGTAGCAGATATGGAAGATAGAGGGGTATGTTTGGATTTTGATGTTTGTAAAAATCTACATGAAAAATATCATGCTATTAGAGAAGAAAGAAAAAAGCAAGCTGATGAAGCAATAGCAATGTATCAAAATGAAATTGATAACTACAAGATGAAAAATCCTAATAATAAGTTATCAGACCCTATATCATTATCAAGCCCTACTCAGCTTGCAATATTGTTTTATGATATTTTAGGATTAGAAAGTCCGGATAAAAAAGCACCTAGAGGAACAGGTGAAGATATTCTAAAGCACTTTGCACAAGGTAAAGAAAAGAATCTTTGTGAAGCTATTTTGGGAATGAGAAATGTGGAAAAGTTACTTGGAACTTACATTGATAAAATGCCTGAAATTGCATTGGAAGATGGAAGAGTACACGCAAGTTATAATCAATATGGAGCTAAGACAGGAAGATTCAGTTCACAGGACCCAAACCTCCAGAATATTCCTTCACATAATAAAGAGATTAGACAGATGTTCAAAGCTCAAGATGGATATGTGCTTATAGGCTCGGATTTCAGTCAGCAGGAGCCGATGGTTACAGCTCATCTATCTGCCGACAAGAAAATGCAGGAAGCCTTTATAAATGGTAAGGATATATATGCTACAATAGCCGCACTTGCATTTCATAAGCCTTATGAAGAATGCAAAGAGTTTAGAGAAGATGGAACAGTAAACCCAGCAGGTAAGGAAAGAAGAGGTCAGGCTAAGAGCATAGTCCTTGGAATTTTGTATGGTAGACAGATTCCTTCAATCGCAGAACAGCTTGGGGTATCTACTAAGGAAGCTCAAGCCATATATGATAAGGTTATAGCTTCATTCCCAGCCCTCGGAAAGTTTATTGAAGATTCACAAGAAATGGCAAGAACTGAAGGATATGTTACTACTGCATGGGGTAGAAGAAGACATTTACATGATATGCAATTGGAACCCTATGAGTTTACTTATAGTGGAAAAGTCACTAACTTTGACCCATTAGCATTTGGAAGTGAAGTATCAACAGAAGTACCAAAAAAAGTAAAGGATAACTATACTAAACAGCTTCAAAAGGCTTTTGGTTGGAAAAAGAAAAATGACATAATCCAAAGTGCTTTATCTCAAGGAATTAAGATTAAAGATAATGGTGGATTCATATCACAGGCAGAAAGGCAGTGTGTTAATGCAAGAGTACAAGGTTCAGCCGCAGATATAACAAAGCTGGCTATGATTGCAATAAATAATGATGAAAGAATGAAAGAGCTTGATTTCCATCTGCTTATACAAGTCCATGATGAGGTAATAGGTGAATGTCCTATTGAAAATGCAAAGGAAGCAGGAGAAAGACTTTCTTATTTAATGCGAACAGCCCCAACTCATTTAATTAAACTTCCATTCAGGTGTGATGTGGATTTCACTAAAAACTGGTATGGTGAAGAAGTAGAAATAAATTAAAAAAAATTGAAATTCCTATTGACAAATACCTTTTTATGTATTACAATACAAATATGTTAAAGATAACAGATACATAAACAATGGAGGTATGCATATTATGATAACTTATATATCAAAGAAAGATAATACAACATTAATTAAATTACTAGAGTTTAATGAAAAATTTAAAACTTATACAATAGAATTTTTAAATGGTGATAAAAAAGGTAAGCAATTATCTTATTGTTCATCAACTATAAAAAGATGGTGGAAAAAATGTGATGTTGATTTTGCAGAACTTAAAGAATCAAAACCAGAGGTTATTAATAAGATTGCACCATTTGAGGATGGACATTCTGTTAAGAACGAAAAATCAGAAAATAAAAAGAATAATATTGACTTAATTCTTTCACATATTATTGATTCTTTATCTGAGTATGTTCAAGTACCTTATAAGACAAATAGAAATTATCTCACAATAAAGACAAATAGTGAAAAGCCAAAGAGACTGGCTGAGGTGGATGTTCTTTCTAAAAAGGTTACAGTATATATGAGAGAAAAAGTTGATAACTTACCCGAAGGAATTTCATTTCATAAATTTGTAAATAATACGTTAGGAAATTGTTATCATGTATCATATGATTGTGATTATATTAAGAATATAAGATATCTCTTAGATTTTCAAAAGGAGGCGTTGATATGATATATCCCCAATTTATAAAATCTTGCTATAGTGGTCAAGAACCTTTTAGATTATATTTTGCGGGGGGCGTTAGTAATTATCTACAACATTGGTTTGATGCCAATAATGTACTTAAGTTATTCACACAAGTAACTGACAGAAAAGCAATATCTAATTGGTTATCAAGCAGAAGAAGAGATAACATATTTTTAGATTCAGGAGCATGGGCGGCTCATAGTAGAGGTGTAGAAATTGATGTTGATGACTATATATCTTATGCTAATTCAATTAGTACTAGGTGCAATGCAATAGCACAAGTGGATAAGATACCTGGTGTATATAAGCAACCTAAAACTAGACAACAAGTATTACTAGCTCCTCGACAAAGTTGGGAGAATTACTTATATATGAGAGAGCATATAAAAGAAGTTAATAAGTTACTTCCTATATTTCATCAAGGTGAAGATTTTAAGTGGCTTAATAACATGCTTGAATATAAAGATGCGAAAGGTAACCATATAGAATATATAGGAATATCCCCAGCAAACGATTCTCATATAAATGGAAAAATTGATTTTATGGACAAAGTGTTTAAGATTATTGGTAGCTCAAGTAATCCAAATGTCAAGACACATGCATTTGGCATGACTTCATTATATTTGCTTGAAAGATATCCTTTTTGGTCAGCAGATTCAGCGGGTTGGGTTAAGAAAGCCGCATATGGATTTGTGTATATCCCTAAACCTAATATAGTGCCTGGTGAGATGAGTTATACGCTTATAGGGTTTGGAACTCGTACAAACTCTCCCGACCATTTTGTAAATCAAGACGCTATTACCAAAAAGTATATAAGAGAATATATAGAACAGATTGGAGTAAAATTTGATGACCTCTCCAATAAAGTTTATGAAAGAAGTCTTGCTAATTGTATCTATTTAAAAAAATGGGCAGACAACTATAAGTTTACTGGACAAAGTTATAATAAAAGGTCATTATTTTAAGGTTATAAGGAGCAGTTATGTATAACCTGACATCCTGCTCCTTTATAATAAATATTAAAAAATAAAGGAGGACTTCTTAAATGGAAGGAAGAAACAAAAAAGAATTAGAAGGAGTGAGTTTACTAGGTAATCAGAATACACATTATCAGTATGACTATGACTCTTCTGTATTACAGACATTTATTAACAAGCATCAGGATAATGATTATATGGTAACATTTACATGTCCTGAATTTACAAGCTTATGCCCAAAAACAGGACAACCTGATTTTGCAGAAATAATAATTAACTATATTCCTGATAAAAGAATGGTAGAAAGCAAATCGCTTAAACTTTATCTATTTAGTTTTAGAAATCATGGTGATTTCCATGAGGATTGTACTAATATCATTATGAAGGACCTTATTAAATTAATGGACCCTAAGTACATTGAAGTAAAAGGTAATTTCTTACCTAGAGGTGGTATTTCTATATTACCATTTGCTAATTATGCTAAACCAGGGTCAGGCTATGAGTGTATGGTTACAAAAAGACAGTTCGACCAGTTATCATTAGAAAGGACAAAATAATATGAAAGCATTAGTATTAAGCTCCGGAGGAGTAGATTCAACAACTTGTGTAGCAATAGCAGTAAATAAGTATGGGAAAGACAATGTTATAACAGCTTCTTTATATTATGGTCAGAAGCATGATAAAGAACTACAGTGTGCTAAGAAGATAGCAGAATATTATGGTGTTAGACATATTGAACAAGATATATCTAATATAATGAAATATGCTGGAGAAGTTTGCTCACTTATTAAAGGTTCTAAAGATGAAATTTTAGATATGAGTTATGCAGACCAGATTAAGCAGAATGGAGAGGGTAGAGTTGGTACTTATGTACCTTTCAGAAATGGATTATTATTATCCATTGCAACAGCTTTTGCCGATAGTCTTTTCCCGGGAGAAGAGGTAGAAGTGTTCTATGGAGCTCATGCAGATGATGCCGCTGGAGAAGCTTATGCAGACTGTTCTCCAGAATTTGCGGATGCTATGGATAAAGCAATTAACATTGGAACTTATGGTAAGATTCATATCAACAGACCTTTTATTCATATGAATAAAGCAGGTGTGGTGAAGACAGGTTTAGATTTAGGTGTACCTTATGAATTAACTTGGAGTTGTTATCATGGGGGTGAGAAGGCTTGTGGTAAATGTGGTACGTGTATAGACAGAAGACATGCTTTTGAAGCTAATGGTATAAATGACCCTATTGAGTATCAGGAGGATTAAAGATATGTATTATGTATCAAAAAGAATGGAAATTGCAGGGGCTCATCATTTAGAGCTCCCTTATGACAGCAAGTGTGAGAACTTACATGGGCATAATTGGATTGTTACTGTTTATTGTAAATCGGACAAGCTCACTGATTATGGAATGATTGTAGATTTTACAAAAATTAAAAAAGAGATACACGATAAGTTAGACCATGCTTGTATTAATGATGTTGTGTATCCTCTTAATCCAACTGCTGAGAATATGGCAAAATGGATATGCAAGAGAGTTTCAGCTATTTGTGAAGTTGGTCAGTGTTATAAAGTAGAAGTTCAAGAGAGCGAAGGCAATATCGCTATTTATGTGGAGGATTAAAAAATGAAAGTAGTAGAAATATTTAAAAGCATTGATGGTGAGGGTAAGCGAGCTGGCTTACCTACCACCTTTATAAGATTATTTGGATGCAATTTGAATTGCTCATACTGTGATACACGATATGGGTGTGAGGGAGAAGGATATTCAATTATGAGTATTCCACAGATTGTTGGGGCAGTAGAAAGAGGAGGTATTCATTCAGTAACAATAACTGGGGGAGAACCTCTTGTACATCCAGGTATCAATAAACTTGTTGATATACTATTAGAAAAAGGTTATTGGGTAAATATTGAGACTAATGGCTCACAGTACATTGGAAAATTTCCAGCAAGTCCACGTTTATTCTTTACAATGGACTATAAATGCCCTTCAAGTGGTATGGAAAATCATATGGATTGTCATAACTTTAGATTATTATCCACAAATGATGTGCTTAAATTTGTTGTAGGCAGTCAGGAGGATTTGAATAAAGCATTACAAGTTATTGAGAAATATAATCCACAAGCACAGATATATTTTAGCCCAGTATTTGGTGAAATTGAACCTAAAGAAATAGTACAGTATCTATTAAAGCATAAGATGTATGATTGTAAAGTTCAGATTCAGTTACATAAGATTATATGGAATCCAAATGAGAGAGGTGTTTAAGAATGATTGATAAGAACAGAATAGAAAAAGCAATCAAGGAAATATTAATTGCATTAGGTGATGACCCAGATAGACCGGGTCTTGTAGATACACCAAAAAGAGTGGCAAAGATGTATGAAGAAGTATTTGAAGGTATGAATTATACCAATGCAGAAATTGCAGATAAATTCTGTAAATGCTTTGATACTGATAATAATGATTTAGTTGTTGTACAGGATATTCCAATATTTAGTTATTGTGAACATCATTTAGCTCTTATGTATAACATGACTGTTTCTATCGCTTATATACCGAATGGCAAAGTATTAGGCTTAAGCAAGTTTGCTCGTATTGCTGATATGGTTGGAAAGCGATTACAGCTTCAAGAAAGAATAGGTTCAGATATTGCTGAGATTGTACAGATGGCAACCGGTTCAAATGATGTATTAGTAGTTGTACAAGGAGAACATAGCTGTATGACTGCACGAGGTATTAAGAGTCGAGGAGCTAAGACAAGGACAGCTACTATAAGAGGTGAGTTCAATGATAATGTTGAACTAAGAAAAGAAGCTTATTCATTAATGAACTTAAATTAAAGGAGGAACAAAATGAAAGTAGTAACAAGCAGAATGAAAGAAGCAGTAAACAAAGCAATCAAAGGAGCAGGATTTAATAATCTTATTCCTATTACATCCATGATTGGAATTAAATTATCAGATGGAAAGTTGAGATTGCTTACAACAGATATGACTAATACATTATGTATTATCATTGACAAAGTAGCTGGGGATGATATGGACATTACAGTAGATGCCGATAAGTTTGGAAAGTTGATTGCAAAGACAACCTCAGAAGATATTGACTTATCTGTAAAAGATGATGTACTTTTTGTAAAAGCAAACGGAACTTATAAGATTCCATTGATTTCAGACGAGGAAGGACTTATCTCATTCCCAGATATTAAGATGATGGACGATAAAAATGTACAGTGTGCAACCAAACTTTCCAGTGTTATGCAAGCTTATAATATCAATAAATCAGCACTTGCAAAGACACTTGAGAATCCAGCTTTAACTGGTTACTATTGCGGAGATACTGTTATTAGTACGGATGCAAATGTTATCACATTCAATGGATTTAAGATGTTTGATTGTGAAAATCCTATTCTTATTTCTGCTCAGCAGATGCAGTTATTAACACTAAATACAAAGGAAGATATTGTGGTTTTTATAGGAAGAACGAGTATTCAGTTTGTGACAGAAGATGTTATTATTGATGGTGCATTAATGGAAGGAATTGAAGATTTCCCAGCAAGTGAAGTAAACGCTTATCTTGATGAAGCATTTACATCTTCTTGCAAAGTACCAAAGGATTTACTTTTATCCGTACTTGATAGACTTGCATTATTCATTGAGCCTTATGATAAGAATGGAGCATATTTCACATTCGGAAGAAAGGGTATCAATATTCATAGTAAAAAGGATGCTTCAACAGAGACTATTAACTATGTAGAAAGCAAGGATTTTGAACCATTTGTATGCTGTGTAGATATTCCAATGCTGAAAGAACAGTTGCAAGCTAATCCAGACGATACTGTAAAGATTTGCTATGGAAACGAAAATGCTTTGAAGATTGAAAGCGGAAAAGTAACACAGGTTATAGCTTTGCTTGAGGATGAAGAATTAGATAATAAATCTGAATAAGCATATATACTTTACAAAATTATTAATCTGTATTATAATAAAGCTGTGACAGATTAGGATAGGTTTCTTAGCCGTTCTTTTCGTTCATTGCGTTTACCTCCTGGAAAAATCCTCTTAGTTTAAATACTAGGAGGATTTTTTATGTATTTTTATAAAAAACTATTGACAAA
>ULOC01049007.1_pt1 | contig 48076 bp, 46 predicted proteins | sample 1952181 | NCBI WGS metagenome assembly ULOC01 (sample SAMEA4835592, study PRJEB28245) | human gut metagenome | biome: gut microbiome; material: fecal sample | place: Denmark | collected 2008
TTCAGCTGTTTGTTGGTCTCTGCCTGTAAAACTGCTTTCGCCAGTTCCAGATTTTTTGTTTTTTCTGCTGTGGAAAGTTTTAAAAAATGCGTGTTGAATGTACCATCTATATATCCTTCTGCATCATAATATGCACCGGCGATCCGGTCAATGTGTGACCGCGCCGGAGTCATGCGCCGTGTCAGTTCGAGCATGTCTTCCCGATTAATCATGATTTCCTTCTCCGATCTTCATTTAAGAAAATTATACTGGTATTTTCCAGATTTTCCAAGAGAATATCAGATTATAATTTACATAATCCTGTTATTTTTGTATATTTAATCGCATAATAGTATGTAAGTGTGCTGTTTCTGCGGAAATAGTTGAGTCTGCAGGCATTCCTGTGATATGATACATTTACACGGGCAAACGTGTAATTAGAGGAGGGTACTGCATGGGAAATTATTTAAACCAGGATGGAAAAAAATTTTACGAAATTACACATTCTGATATCTACGTGGATAAGACAGAATTATTGACCTATACAAATTCTGTCTTACAGACTCTGCAGAAATATATATGTATCAGCCGTCCCCGCCGTTTTGGGAAATCAATAACCGCCAGCATGATTGCTGCCTACTACAGCCGTGGCTGTGATGCAAAAGAACTCTTTTCCCCATATAAAATTGCCCGGAATCTGGATTTTGACACCTATCGTAATAAATACAACACCCTGTTTTTAAATATGCAGGAATTTTTAAGCCGGACGAAAAACATCTATGAACTGCTTGATCGCATGAAACGGCTGGTACTGCGGGATTTAAAACGGGAATACCCGAATGTTGATTATTTTGATGATACAGATCTTATTGAATCCATGCAGGATGTATATCAGGAAACTAACTGTCCTTTTGTCGTAATCATTGATGAATGGGACTGTATTTTCCGGGAATACAAACAGGATAAAGAAGCCCAGGAAATCTATCTGGATTTTTTGAGGGATATGCTAAAAGATAAGTCCTGTATTGCACTCGCTTATATGACAGGAATTCTTCCGATCAAAAAATACGGAACCCATTCCGCTTTAAATATGTTTGATGAATTTTCCATGATAAATCCGGGACCTCTTGCATCCTATGTCGGCTTTACCGAACTGGAAGTCGCTGCCCTTTGTACAGATTATCATATGGATCTGGATGAAATAAAAGCATGGTATAATGGATACTCTTTTGAAAAAATACCATCCATCTATAATCCGAGGTCTGTTGTAAGCTGCATGCGTTTTGGGAAAATTGGAAATTACTGGAACCAGACAGAAACATTTGAAGCCCTGCAGATTTATATCGATATGAATTTTGAAGGATTAAAAGATGATGTTCTCAGTATGATAGCCGGGGAATCCGTTCCTGTCAATACCGGAAGTTTTACCAATGATATGACAACCTTCCGCACCGAAGATGATGTGTTGACTCTTTTAATCCATCTGGGCTATCTTAGCTATGACTACGAAAACAAAACCGTAAAAATACCAAACAATGAAGTGCGTGAAGAATACGTTAACAGTGTTTCCGTATCCGACTGGGGCGAAATCTCTAAAGCCCTGAAAAATTCAGCAGACACCCTGCAGGCAATCTGGCAGGGAAGACCAGAACAGGTAGCACTTGGGATTCAGCAGGCACATTTTGAGACATCACATATCCAGTATAATGATGAAAATGCGTTAAGTTATACGGTTTCACTGGCACTCTATGCCGCACGCAATTTCTATACGATACACAGGGAATTTGCCGGCGGTAAAGGATTTGCGGATATGGTATTTCTTCCACGGAAGAAGTTTCCGGATAAACCGGCACTTGTTATCGAATTAAAATGGGATCATAGTGCACAGGGCGCAATCACGCAGATTAAACAAAAACAATATTGTGAAAGCCTGAAAGAGTATCATGGAAACCTTTTACTGGTCGGAATCAATTACGATACCAAAAGCAGGATTCATACATGTAAGATAGAACCATTTTCTTTGTAAGAAACGGGAGGGCACTGCCCTCCCATTTCTTATAGCATTTTTTCAATTTCTTCCCTCTCCGGCATCACGCGGAGCGCGCCTTTGCGCGTCGTGATCAGAGAAGCCGCCGCATTGGCAAAACGAAGCATCTCTTTCAAATTTTTCTCTTCAAGCCCCTCCAGTCCATGCTCCAGCACATAATGCAGAACACACGCACAGAACGTATCTCCCGCACCAGTCGTCTCAATCGTATTTGGCTGAAGAAACGGCTTTGCCTCCACAATTCTGTCTTTATAATACGCCCGGCTTCCCTCTTTTCCCATGGAAACCAGTATGAGCGGAACCGGATAGCGTTCCCGTATCCAGCGGACTCCATCCGTATAATCTTCTTTACCCGTCAGCCACTGGATTTCATTATCCGATATTTTTAAAATATCACACTGTCCCAGACCATATAACACCTGTTCCCTGGCATCTTCCATGGAGTCCCAGAGCGGTTTGCGGATATTCGGATCAAAGGAAATGAGCGCGCCTGCTTCTTTTGCGACCGCGATCGCTTTTTTCGTTGCTGCGCGGACACCCGGATGCGTCATGGACAACGTTCCAAAATGAAAGATTTTTGCTCCGCGGATTATTTCCTCCGGCAGTTCTTCTTCCGTCAGCATCATGTCCGCGCCCGGATTGCGGTAAAAGGAAAAATCCCGGTCTCCATCCGGATACGTATGTACCAGTGCCAGCGTTGTGTGCACCTTGTCATCCTTTAAAAGTCCGGCTGCATCAATCCCGACTTCCGTGATCGCATCTTCCAGCTGCTTTCCGAAAAAATCGTTTCCTACTTTTCCGATAAAAGCCGTCCTGTGTCCTAAGCGCGACAGCATTGCCAGCACATTGCACGGTGCGCCTCCCGGATTTGCCTCAAACAGCGGATTGCCCTGCCCGCTGACTCCGTTTTCGGTAAAATCAATGAGCAGTTCCCCCAAAGCCACTACGTCCATGTTCTCTTCCTCCTGTTACTTTTTATAATACAATATCATACTTTTCGACCGTAATATACATCTTTTTATCGCTGAAAAACCGGATTCCCTCTGCCTCCAAAGGGGTACAGACCGCCGTTGTTGCCACCTGCTGCCCGTCATTGATAAAAAGCTCAATGGACTGACGGTCCAGAATAAACCGCATTTTTTTAAGTCCTTTTGGATCTGCAATTTTAATTTTGCGCACGCAGACCACATCTTTTGTCACACCACAGTATGTGCGGTCAATCTCCAATATTCCTGTTCCCTTATGATAAGTAAAAGTGGTCTCGTATTCCTCATCTGCGGCAAGCTGTATGGAAAAAACGTTAAAATCCTGTTCATCCATTGTAATAGTCAGATCCATCGTCCGTCCGCAAATGCCGGAAAGTGCTGTCTCACCATCAATCTCTGCATGTTCATAATGACACGGATTCTTATGATACTGCGCAAGCTCCCGCACCGGCTGCTGCCAGATCTGTCCGTCTTTTACTTCCAGTTCCCGCGGAAGAGTCATCATGCCCTGCCAGTCCTGCGTATCCGGCACCACACAGGCATCCCATGACTTCATCCATGCAATCATCACACGCCGCCCATCCGGGAGAAGTGTGGTCTGAGGTGCATAAAAGTCCAGTCCGTAGTCAATCGTATGCGGTTCTTCTTTTTCAAATATATGCGAATTTTTATCATAATTTCCAAGAAAATAAACAGAATTATTTCCATTGTGGAATTCATATTTTTCCGCTTTCATATTCTGTGGGGAACAGATCAGTACATGTTTATCTCCCAGTGGGAAAAAGTCCGGACATTCCCACATCGTTCCGACTTTTCCGGTACTGTTTGCCGCAAGAACGGTCTCAAATTTCCATTCTTTTAAATCTTTGCTGGAACAGAGCACGACCTGTCCGATCTGCCTGTTATCCTTGCTTCCGACAATCAGATAATAGGTGTCCTCTTCCTTCCAGATTTTCGGGTCACGGAAATCAATCCGGCTGCAGTTTTCCGGCAGCATCTCCCCGGTCACAACCGGATTGTTTTCATACTTTACATAATCCCTGCCATCCCCGAATGCGATGCACTGGTTCTGTCGTTCCTCTTCCCTGCCGTCCGGCAGTGTAATCTTTGTGACACCGGTATAGACCAGCACATGTTTGTTATCCGCTTCAATAGCACTTCCGGAAAAACATCCGTTCCGGTCATAGTCCTGATCCGGTGCAAGTGCTGCCGGAAGCTGTTCCCAGCTTATCATATCCGTTGTCACACTGTGCCCCCAGTGCATCGGTCCCCACTCCCTTGCATATGGGTAATACTGGTAAAACAGATGGATTTTTCCATCGTAAACGGAAAAACCGTTCGGATCATTGATCCATCCGGCAGGTGCCGAGATATGAAACAACGGTCTGGTATTTTTATCGGTCTGTGCTGCTTTTTCTGCCTCATATGCTCTCGCTTTTTTTAACATCTCACTCATACAAATTCTCCTGTTTATTTTTTTTCTTTCTGCTCCATCCCCGTATGCGTCAGATCCTTCACCCACTTATATTTCCGAAAATGATAGAGCGTCCACGGAATTTTTCCAACCTCATCAATACAGGTACACGCGTATACGACAATCACCGGCCAGTGGAACCGGTAAGTTCCAAGCGCAGCAAGTGGAATCGCGATTCCCCACATTGTTACGGCAAGGCTGTACACATCAAACATTGTATCACCGCCGGAACCAAACACGCCATTGATGGTAATTTCGTTGACGGAGCGGCCAATCATATAGACGCAGAGCACAACAAACATTCCCTTTAAATATATGGCTGCCTGCGGTGTCAGTTTGACAAAATGCAAAATAAACGGTGCCGAAATTCCCATGAGAACCATCATGGCAACTCCGCACACAAAGGAAATCTTCATCATCCGCGTACCATATAATTTCCCCCGTTTTAGGTTGCCGGCACCAAGCTCATTTCCGACCATAATCCCCGCCGCACCGGAAATTCCGGCACTCAGACAGCAGATGATATCACGGACAACCGCCGCCACCGAATTGGCAGCGGCCGCGTCTACCCCCAGATGTCCCATAAAAGAAGAATACGAAGTAAATCCGACTCCCCAGAACAGAGACGCACCGAGAATCGGCATTGCGCATTTCCGGAAATCCCGTGCCAGTTCCCGGTTTCTTTGAAACAGACGGGTCAGATACGGACGGATGTAGCCCGGACGGCTGGAAATCAGGATACAACAGGCCAGTTCTATCATCCTTGCGCTTAATGTCGCTGTTGCTGCACCCCGGACACCCATCTGGGTAATGCCCAGTTTTCCGTAGATCAAAATGGCATTCAGTGCAATATTGATCCCTACCGTAGCAGAACTGATCAGTGCCGTTGTCAATGCGTGCTCGCTGATTTTCATAACCACCAGATAGCATTGGGAAATTCCTGTAAGCAGATAAGAACATCCGGCAATCCGCAGATACTGCACGCCATAACCGATCAATACCGGTTCATCCGTAAAAAACAGCATCAGATACTGTGGGAAACAGATACAGGCAATGAAAAATGCAATCGACACCAGACCACAAAGCCGCAGTGCCATACAGAAAATATCATCCAGCGTTTTGATATTGCCCCTGCCCCAGTACTGTGCCCCGAGAATCGCCAGTCCTCCGGTTGCAGCAGAAAGAAGCATATTCTGAATAAACTGAATCTGCGTGGCAAGTGAAACTGCCGACATGTAATTCTGGTCCATCCCTCCGAGCATAAACGCATCTGCCACGGCAACCAGTGCCAGCATCAGATTCTGCAGCATCATCGGAAGCATAAGACCCAGGAGTTTTTTATAAAAAATTGTATCGTTTGTAAACATAAAATTCTCTCTTTTTTCCTGTATCATTTCATCTCAATCCATTTATTATATTGCCTTTTTCATCATTAAGCAACATCAATCATTGCCACTTGCCTCTATACCTGTATATAAAGTTTTGTTTCTTCGGAAAAAAGAATTGTGACGCGAAAAAAGCCGTTGCAGGAAAAATACCTGCAACGGCTCAAAAATCAGGGGATATTTATAAAGGATTACGCAATGGTAATATATTTCTTTTCTTCCGTCTTTGTCTTATCTTCCTTTGGAACAAACAGGGTAAGAATACCGTTCTGGAAACTTGCCCGGATATCTTCCTGACGGAGATACTCGCCCACATAGAATGATCTCTGGCAGCTTCCGGTATAACGCTCGCGGCGCAGATACTTACCTTCCACGGTCTCTTCTGCACTCTTGGCTGCACTGATCGTCAGATAGCCTTTGTGCAATGCTGCCTGCACTTCTTCTTTCTTATAACCAGGCAGTTCCATCTGCAGCTCATATCCGTCTGCCAGTTCTCTGATATCTGTCTTCATCAGGTTCTGTGTATTCTGCGGTGCCTGCTGCTTCGGAGCTTTCTTGTTATATTCACTATCGTCATACCATGGGTTAAAAAATGTATCAAATAAATCGTACATAAGTCATTTCCTCCTGTAAACGTTTTGTTCTTTGTTTATGCCCCTATTATAGCACGTTATTAGCACTCGTCAAGTATGAGTGCTAATAAAATTTCTAAAAATTTTATTAAGTCCCGGTTTCAAAGAATTTCCGGATTCTTTCCACATCCGTTTTTCGCAGATCCCCATGAATATTGGATTCAAATGTTACATACTCATAATCTTTCTGATATTTCTTTAGCTGTTTTACCAGCTTATCCGCCTGTTTTTCATATGCCTGCAGATCTATTTTTTCATATTCTGAAACCCCTGCCGCCCTCAGATTCTCTTCTATCTGTTTTTCTGCATCTTTCACAGAAATGGCCGAAGACAATTATATGATATGAACCCAAACGGTACGTCAAGTATTATCTTTAAATTGCGTTGACAATCTCCCCTGAAAATCTATAATAAAATTAGTTCTATTGTATTACCTTACTTTCAGATAAAGGAGACCCCCATTATGATATTTGCGACAGGATGGCTTTCCCTGCACCTGTTTGGTGTTTTTATAACATTTGCCCTGCTGGTGATTGTTTCCCAGAAAGAGGACGCCACCTATAAAAGTGAACTTCTTCTGACAATCGCATGCTGCCTTGTCACACTGGTAGCAAAAAGCATTTATATTGTGGGTGGTTCCAGGCAAACGCTTCTTACCATAGGAAAACTCGAATATCTCGGAAAATCTTTTGCCAATTACTGCGCACTGATGTTTATTCTCCGCTGGCAGAACATTAAAATTCCAAAATGGTTTATCAATGCCCTGTTGTTTATCAACTGTGCTTTCTATATCCTGATTGCAACCGTTGACCTTCACCACTGGTATTATAAGGATTACTGGCTTAACCCGTCACAGGCGAATATACGTGGGTATACTCTCGAAATTGCCCCGGCTCCTATGTATTATATATTTATGGCTTTTCAGGTTATGGAAATTATAGGCAGTGTATGTGTGATTGTTTCCTCGTATCTTTCCAAAAAGGATATGCCAGATCGCCTGAATCTGCATATCATCCTGCTGTTTTCCATGCTTTCCCCTGCGATCCTTCTCTCCCTGCGCCTTCTTGGCATTTTAAAATGGGACGACCCGACACCGCTCGGAATGTTTTTCGCCTGCGTGTTTATGTGTATTGCCGTCGTCAAATACAAAATGATCGACCCGGTAAAAAGCGCAAAAAACCTGATCATCCAGAATTTAAATGAAGCTGTTGTCGTCACGGATCTGGAGGGAAGATTTCTCTTTTTGAACCCTATGGCAGAAACACTGGTTTCTTCTATGAAGAAAAAAGCCATCCACCGTCGGAAAGACATCGAAATCTACGATATTCTCCGGGGTTCGGAGGGATATTTTGACTGGCTGGATCACCACTATCAGGTCGAGGAAACGGAATTGCAAAGCTGCAACACCCCACAGGGATATATGCTGACACTGGTAGATGTCACAAAAATTCTGGAACAGAACCACCGCATGAAAGAACTCGTCACACAGGCAGAAGCTGCCACACAGGCAAAATCCGCGTTTGTATCCAATATATCCCATGAGATCCGTACCCCTATGAATTCCATTGTCGGAATCACAGAAGTCATGCTGCGTTCCCAGCATTCCCCAAGGGAACAGGAATTCCTGCTAAACATCCAGAGTTCCGGACAGGCACTGCTTTCCATCATCAACGATGTACTGGACTTTTCCAAGATTGAATCTGGAAAAATGCAGCTGGTTTTAGAGCCTTATGATACGCTCTCCCTGTTCCATGACCTGAAGCTGACAATGGAAAACCAGATCAGCAAATGCCCTCTGGAGCTGATTTATGAAATTGACCAGACCATACCATGCCTTTTATATGGGGATGCCGGACGCATCCGGCAGGTAATTACAAATCTGGTCAGCAATGCCATCAAATATACCGAACATGGACATGTCCGTTTTTCCGTCCATGTCCATAAAAAAGATTATGATAAAGTTTCCCTTTATTATGAAGTGGAAGATACCGGTATCGGAATCCGCAAAGAAGATCAGGAAATATTATTCGATTCCTTCCAGCGTGTGGATTTAAAAAAGAACCGCCGTATTCAAGGAACCGGTTTGGGCTTGACAATTTCGAAGAATTTCGTCAATATGATGGGAGGGACTATTGGTGTAGAAAGTGAATACGGAAAGGGAAGTAAATTTTATTTCTGTATTGACCAGACGATTATGGACTCGACACCAATTTCAGAAATCAACTACGAGCAGCGGCACAACAGTGTTGTCAGCAAAGAAGCAGAAAGCCTGTTTACCGCAGAGGATGCCCACATTCTCCTGGTAGATGATAATTCCCTGAACCTGCTCGTTGCCCAGGAGCTTCTAAAACCTCTGCAGCTTCAGATTGATACCGCAGAAAATGGAAAAGATGCTGTCGCTATGGTACAGGAACGGCATTATGATCTGGTACTGATGGATCACATGATGCCTGTGATGGACGGCATTGAAGCTACAAAAGCAATCCGGGCACTTCCGGAACCGCAATACCAGAACCTGCCGGTCATTGCCCTGACTGCAAATGCTATGGTAAACGCACAAAAGGAGTTTGCAAATGCAGGCATGAACGGATTTGTTGCAAAACCGATTGATTTCCAGATGATCTGTAACCAGCTGCGCAAATGGCTTCCTAAAGATATGATCCATGAACTTACCCGGGAAGAAGCCGAAAAGATTCTGTCGGATGAAACGGACACTGCTGATTCCATAACGGATACTTCCGCGGAAAATCCTGCGGGATTCCGCTTCGAAAACGGTCTGCCCTACTGCGGATCGGAGGAAGCATTAAAACAGATCATACAGATTTTTTACAACACCATCGATAGCAAATCCAAAAAGATTGAACAATGTCTAAAGGAACAATTAATAAAGGATTATACGATTGAAGTCCACGCATTAAAAAGTTCCGCATTGCTGATCGGTGCCCCCGGTCTGTCCGAAGCTGCAAAGGAACTGGAAATGTATGGAAATGCACAAAATCTTGCTGCACTTGAAGAAAAAACAGGACCGATGCTTGCCATGTACCGAAGTCTTAAGTCCCTCCTGCGTCCTTATGTGGAGGATAACGAAAGCAACAAAAAGAAAGTTTCTTCTGATGACTGGATTACCGTTCTTGAGCAGATGCATCAGTGTGTAGAACAGTTTGACATGGATGGCGTGGATCATGCCATGGAAACCATGGATACGTTTCAGACACCGGATAAGCTCAAAGACCTGATGGAACAGCTGCGTGTCTGCGTTGCAGATGTGGAAATGGAAGAAATTATGAAATTAACTGATACAATGGTCAATTTATTACAATAGAAGGAGAGACATCATGCACGAAATAAAAAGCCCATTTCTCATCCTGATGGAGGAACAAAGTTATCTCGCACAATCATTAGAAAGTGCTTTTGAAAAACAAAATGTCAAAGTAAAAATTGTAACGATAGCAGAAGCCAGCAGCATTGTCATCTCGGAAAAACCAAGTGGTTACCTGATCTGCACAAGCCCGGAGCTTTTAAAAAAAGCGGTCAGCGTAAAAGTAATGGTTGACCAGGCGATAAAAAACAAGACTCCGGTATTTATCATGGGAAACATAGATGAACTGGAACTGCTGTGGGAGACCCTCCCACAGCAGATGGTCATGGATGTGTTCACACGCCCGATTACGGTGGGCGATATGGTCGATAATGTCTGCACACAGATGAACGATTTCTATCAGCTGAAAAAACGCACGATTCTGGCTGTGGATGATTCCGGTATTATCCTGCGCAAAATCAAGGCACTGCTTGAAGACACCTATCAGGTTGTACTGGCAAACTCCGGTGCAATGGCGATCAAATACCTGACCTTAAACACCCCGGATCTGATTCTGTTGGATTATGCCATGCCAATCGTTGACGGCAGCCAGATCATGCAGATGCTCCGGGAAGATCCGGAATTTCACCGTATTCCGATCATATTTCTGACTGGAAAAAATGATGCAGAAACCGTAAAAAATGTCATGTCTTTAAAACCAGATGGTTATTTATTAAAGAGCATGAATCCTCAGAAACTGCACGCGGCAATTGATGACTTTTTTGCATCACGGGGCAAATAAACCGGTTACGATACCCATCGCTTTTTGCGGTGGGTATATTGATATCCTACAAAAATACTTCCCGCCAGACAGACAAATGTCCCACACCGGTCAGCTTTATATCTCCTGCACTGTGTCTCGTAATAATATTCAATTCCTGTTTTGCGCATTTTTGCAATCTGGCGCAACTGTTGTTTTCTCGTCTGAACATTTTCTTTCCACCCGGAAAAATCTGACCACCTGCCTGGAACCAGTTCTGACAGCGTCTGCCAGCTGCGTAAATAATCCATACGCAGCACATGTCCTGTCAGACCATATTGCAACAGAAAATTTTGTGCTTCCTCCATTTTATCACTTGCCAGCGTCAGACGGCAAAACACTTTCTTTTTCTGATCTTTCCCCTGCAGATACACACCGTTTCCCGGCTGCTGCACAACACCGCGGATGGTACGCGTCTGATGATCCACGCAGATCTGCAGTCCGGTTACACGGGTACTTCCAAACAATTTCCACGCTGTATTTTTTCCGATCAGACATCCTTTCCCGTCATCTGCCGGCAGCACCGCAGATGCCGGCAATATCCATTCGGAGGAACCATACAGCCACACCACGTTTGTCTGCACACTTTTTCCGAGATCCGGATCCGTCACTGTCTGGTCAGCAGTTTCCCCCCATGCCGTAAATACTGCGCTTTCTGCGATGTTCTGTGCGTCCTCCGCAGAAATCGGTTTCTCCAGATAAAGAACCGGATTCTGCCACACAGCATCTGCACACTTTTCTGCACGCGCCGCTCCCATGGCAAAAAAAACCGCTGTAAACAGGCATCCTCCCACCAGAAACAACGCAATCAGACGCCTCATGATTCCTGCAGGCGAACGTTTTCTCCTGCCGAAAGGATCGCATCGGAATCCACAATCACAGCATCTCCCGATGACAGATCGCCATCTTTAATTGCCGCATATTCTCCATTTTTCTCAGCAATTGTCACATTTGTTTTCTTTGCCACATACGCTCCTCCAAGCACCGTATCCGCTTTTTCCATCGTGTATACAAAATATTTGTCTTTTTCGCTGTGTATGGCGGTGATTGGCAGCGTGACAGAATATTCTTCCGAAGTTTTGCACAGCTCCATACGCACATTTGCCCCCAGGGAAATTGTTTTTTTCGGCACATACACCGTAACTTTTACAGTATGGTCTTCTTCCGTTTCCGTAGAAAGAACCGTCATGTCCTCCCATGTCCGATCCCCTGCTTTTAATGCAACCGTATCACCGGAGTCCACATATACGGCATCTTCCCTGCTGACCTGTGTGGTAAAACGCAGTCCACCGGAAGTATCTGCCAGCAGAAAGGCCGCCGTGTCCGTTGTTTTTTCTCCCACTGTAAGCTGTACACTGCTTACAACACCGCTCATCTGTGCCTTCACTTTTCCCCCAGACGCTTTCACTTTCTGCAATGTGTCAAGTTGTTGTTTTTTTTGCGCAATCGTGACCGCATTGATTTTTGCACTGTTGTCTTTTGCTTCTGTTTTCGCAGCATCCTCAAGTGCCCGCTTTGCTGCCTTATTCTGCTGTTCCTGCTGTTTTTGTGCAGCCTTTACTGCTTTTTTTGCATCCTCTACCGCAGAAGTGTCCTGTGGTTCTTCGTCTTCCCCCTGCGCAAATGCCTGCAATTTGCATTTGGATTCCTTCCATTTCTGTTCTGCCTCACTGACAAGCTTTTCATATTTGCTCACAACATTTTCATAGTCCTCCTGCGCACGGGCAAGCGTCTGTCTGCGGTCTGCTTCCTGACGGGATGCTTCGTTTTTCTTTGCCTGTTGCCGGAGTTTTTCGGCTGCCAGCTCATCTTTTAAATCCAGCACCGTATCACACTGATTTTCCCACTGATCAGAACAGGAATTCCACTGTGCCGTCAGCGCAGAAATCTGGCTTTCCAGTGATGCAATCCCTGTTTTTAAATTCTGCTTCTGTACTTCTTCTTTCTCCTGCGCAAATGCTTTTTCTAATTGTGCTTTCTGCGCATTCAGACGATCCATGGATTTTTGTATCCCGTCTTTTTGCTTTGTGAGGGCATCCAGTTTTTTTTGCGCGGCATCCAGTTTACGCTGTTTCTGGTTGATCTCTATCTGTGTGATGGTGTCGGAATAATCGCTGACCGGAGTTTTGGCAGCATCCTCTACGGCACGTCTCGCCTGCTGCTCTTCGGTTTTCTGCTGTTCTATAGCATCATCATATGTCTTTTTTGCCTCTTTGACCGCTGTCTGTAATTCTTCCAACTTTTTTTCATATGCCTGCGCCTGCTCCCTGCGCAATCTGGTTTTCGTATCTTTTACATCTTTCTTTGCGTCCCTGACGGCATCCGCATTGTTTCTGACCGTATCCCTGTAATCCTCTTTGGCACGGGCAACCGCCTGGTTCCGGTCACTGTTTTTCTTTGCCTCGGCAGAGAGCAGCGCGTCATTTTGCAGCTGCAGTATTTCAATGTCATCAGAAAACGTCCGGATTTTATCTTTCAGGCTGTCCATGTCAAGCACTGCAAGCGTCTGTCCCTTTTTTACGTTTTGTCCTTTACGTACATTCACTTTTGCCACCAGAATATCCGCCGGGGCATACACTGCCTGATCCAGCAGTTTTTCCACTGTACCGTCCCCGGTCACTTTATGCTCAATCTTACGCGCCTGTGGCTGCTCAATGCGCACCTGCGCAACGGTAAAAGATGCTGCCGAACGGGAAATCACTGTAAACAAAAGCATGATTCCCAGCAACACGATAAATATTTTTGTGGGTTTTCCCATGTATTTCCTCCTTTGCATTTTCTATTTCGTAATCACCCATTCTATTCTTTTACTGCCGCTGCTGTAATGCCTAGTTCCAGGTACTGCTGCCCCATGCCAAATACGCAAAGCGCCGGAAGCAGTGCCACCAGAGAACAACACAGTGCAAACCCCGTCTGTCCCTCTTTGATCTCCGGCAGATACAGCGAAAGCGGCCACAGTTTTTTGGTATGCAGAAACACCAGCGGCTGCTCAATCATACTGAAACACTCCAGGAACTGCAGCACCAGTGCCGAGAAAATTCCGGAGGAACCAAGTGGCACCCCTATTGCCCAAAAAATCTTCCATTCCCCGGCACCGTCGATCCTTGCTGCTTCCAGCAGTTCTTCCGGTATTCCGCAGAAAAAGCGGTACATAAGAAATACCGAAAAGGTAGAAAACACCCCCGGCACAATGACTGCCCATGTCGTATCCATCAGATGCAACCGATTGAGCACCAGATATTGCGAGAGCATTGTCACCTGAAACGGTAACATCATAAGCAGAATATATAAGAAGTATAAAAAACGTTTCCCGGGAATCGGATAACGTGCCAGCCCCCATGCCGATGGCAGGCCAAATACCAGCTGTCCGGCAAGTATTCCCACCGTAATCTTCATCGTATTCCAGAACATCTGAAAAAATTCTGGAGAATCGAAACAAAGCTCCACCAGATTTCGCAGCGTCGGATACAATGGAAACAGTCTCCAGCGCGCATATCCCTTTGTACTCTCCAGAACCGGTGCAAGATATTCCGCCAGTTCCCCGCTTCCCATCAGACTTCCGCAAACAAGAAAGACAAGCGGTGCCGCGGTAAGGGCTCCAAATAAAACAAGAATCGTAATGACTATCGCTTTTTTCATTCATTTGTCTCCCACAATTTCTGAAGCAGCAGGACAAATACTGTAATGACCAGTGCAAGAAGTACGCTTCCCGCCGCCATTTTATCCACAGACAGATCCGTAAACCAGTTATTGAACAGGTGCTGCAGGAGATACATATCTTCCTGCGGATAATTTCCTGCCACAAGATAGGCCTCCCGGAACACCTTAAAAGAGTTCAGAAACGATAGAACCACAATGGTAAAAATCAGCGGTCGGATCAGTGGCAGCGTAATCTTAAAAAACTGCGTCATTCTTCCTGCACCATCCATCTCTGCCGCCTCATACAGATCCGGGGATATCGAGGAAAGTCCTGCAAGCCAGAGAACCATTGTATAACCCAGATTTTTCCAGATATAGCTGAACACCAGCACAAAAAACGCTGCACCAGTGTTCATCCAGTCAACCGCATGGATTCCGCACAAATGCAACATACCGTTGACAAAACCATATTTGTCAAACATCAGTTTCCAGAGCAGCACAAGCGATGCCGCCGGAATTGCCATAGGCACCAGATATGCAGCTTTGAGCAGACGCAGCTTTTGATGAAATGCCATCTGCCATGCATGCAGCAGAAAAGCAAGCACTAAGGAAATCCCCAGCAATAGTGGCAGACATACCAGAAGAAATCGCAGCGTATTTTTCACGGCAAGCAAAAATGCACGGTTATGTAACACAATGCGGTAGTTTTCGAGTCCGCAGAATCTGCCACTGACCACCTGCACAAAGGAGCTGCGGATCACATCCATAAACGGCAGGAAAGAAAAAAACGCCACTCCACAGAACCCGGGAAGTAAAAATGACAATCCCGTCCACTTACTCCGCCTCATACAACTGCACTTTCTTCATAATGGCGGAAAGCGTATCTTCCAGTGACTGCTTCCCCTGCAGATACTTTTGTCCTTCACTCAGCACCAGATCCCGCACCACGCGGTCGTTCCACGTCGGTGTATCAAGGCTTTCCAACATTTTTGTCAGATCTTCCTGCTGTTTTTCAGATATTTTCTTTACTTCATAATTGATCTCATAACTACCGTCCGAAGAACTGCTTCCCATCTGGCTTTCCTGACTGTTTTTGCACTCTGTATCCAGTGCCGTGCGGTTGATGGAAAAGCCTTCCGTCATCTGGTTTTGTCCTTTTGCCAAAAGGGCTGTCTCAATAAATGCCCGTGCATTTTTATTATCTGCACTTTTCTGTGCCAGCCCAAGGCTTAAAAACGGAACAAACGATTTATGCTCTCCGGCATCAAACAGGGTAAACGTGCCTTTGTAACTGCTTTCCATTCCATAAAGCTGCCGCACATCATTTACACTTGTCAGTGATCCAATCGCAATCTGTCCCCCTCCCATCAGTCGGGACATTGCTGCACTTGTGCCCATCCCCAGCAGACTACCCTCTGCGAAACCGTTTGCAATTTTATCGGTAATCCGGTCTTTTTCCGCATAACTATCGGCATCATACAACGCTTTTGCAGTTTTCAAAAACTGTCTGATCTTCTCCTGATCCACACTCGTTTTTGTTTTCCATGAGGCACTGTCTGCATCGTAAAGCATCCCAAGTGTGGTCTGTGGTCCCCAGTTTCCGAATACTTTTTCTTTTTCAGAATTCAAAGAACCGGCATAGTTCTCCAGCTGCTTTAAATTCACCCCGGCATCGGTCAGATCCTGTGCTCCCTCCACAACGGTACAGTAAAAACGCACCGGAACCTGATTGATTTTTCCTTTCTTTGTATAAGCATCTGTAATATTGGTAAAAAGCCCTTCTTTTTCATTCGCTGCTTTTACATAACTGCCAAGGTCGGCAAGTACCCCCTTTTGTACGTAACTGTCTGCCGGAAGCCCGTCAAGTACCAACACGTCCGGACCTTTCCCTGCAAGCACTTCCGTATTTAATGTCCGGATGGCATCCTCCGCAGTGACACCGTCCTCTCCCGACATACCGATGGTCTTTTTAACCATCACATCTGGATGGTCTTTCTGATATGCTGTGATCAGCTGCTGCAATGCATTGGAATCCTCCAGCGCATATACGGTAATCTGATTTTGAGGCACCGCAGAAACGTCCGCATCATATGTGTAACGATAACAATGCCGCGCGCCCTGTGCGTCATTGACAAAAACCATATAGTTTTTATCATCGAATTTATACAGTGCCTGAAATGTCACATTCCTGTCTCCTAAACTTGTAAGTTCTCCGTTTATCAGCTGTTCCGTGGTGCTTCCGCCAATTTTATGGTAAAAAAGTCCATCGTTGTCTATATAATACAGTTCATCTCCGGAATCCCCCATTGTCATGGCAATATTATCGCTGTCCGAATTATCTGAATCGCGGAATTTACCCATTGCCTGCTGTAGCACGTCATCGTTTTGCATACGCTCCGCAAGTGCCCCACTCTTAGCATCCGCAAACTGGATGCCTTTGTCCATCATAAGCGCAAACTTTGTTCCTGCCGGAATCAGATGATTAACCTTCTCGGAAATATCGGAAAATGCTTTGCTCATCTCTCCGGTCTGTGGATTCACCTCATAGACCACCCAGTTTAAGTCAGTCACAAACAGTTTATTGTCGGCATACACTGCGGAAGTAACAAAATTCTCCATATCATCACTTTCTTTTCCAGTGGCCTGATATTCGGGAAGCTGCAAATTTACTTTTGTTACTTTTCCGTCTGCTGACACCCGTTTCATTCCGGATTTTTTATTATACCCAAACACTGCTGCCGATCCATCCTCTCCATTTACGGCAGCCACATAGCAATCTGTTTTTTCAAGTTCTTTCTGCGACCATGTCTTTCCCTGATCTTTCGAATGCGCAAGAAACAGTTTCCCGTTGTCGTTATCATAGCCAATCAGTGTAAGCTCCCCTTCTTTACTTTTTCCAACTGCGTTGATAACCTGCAGATTGTCCGGCAGACTTACTTCGCTTTCTACAAAACGTCCTCTGCCACCCTGTGCGGACGCGGCATCCTCTATGTTTTTCTGATTACCAGCATCACGGGAACCGCAGCCTGCCAGCAGCCCTGCCACTGTGACACATACCATCAGTAACAGGGAAATTTTCTTTCTGATCTTCATTTCTCTACAATCTCCTTTCTGCCTTTAAGTGTAGCAGAGCTTTCTTTAAATTTTCTTTAAGGGAATCTTTAATTTTCCGGTACATTTAAAGATTTCTTTAAGATAAATCTGCTATACTAAGGACAATTCAAGAATAACAACGAGGAAATCAAATGAAAATTCTGCTGATAGAAGATGATAAAAATTTATGTGAAATGCTGTGCTTTCAATTGGAAAAAGAACACCACACAGTAGAGGTCTGCATGGATGGACGCGATGGGCTGGATCTGGTTTTGCAGGATGCCTATGACCTGATTCTTCTGGATCGCATGCTGCCCACCATGAACGGACTTCTTGTTCTGCAAAAAGCCCGAAGCAAAGGCATTTCCACTCCTGTCATTATGATCACAGCCCTTGGAGAGTTGTATGACCGTGTGGAAGGACTCGACTGCGGTGCAGACGATTACCTTGTAAAACCGTTTGCGTATGAAGAACTTTCTGCGCGCATCCGCTCTATCGGCAGACGCAATCATGTATACGATGACAACAACCGGTTTTCTTATGCAGATATTACATACGACAGCCGGCTGCGGGAACTGACCGGGCCTAAAGGAGGGATACAGCTTTCCGGGCGGGAAGGACGTCTTCTGGAGATTTTTTTGCAGAACCCCTCGATGATCCTGCAACGCCTGGTGCTTCTTTCCCGCGTATGGGGTGCGGATGCCCCGGTAGAAGAAAGCAATCTCGATACCTACATCCATTTTGTGCGCAAACGCTTACAACAGGTGGGAAGCCACGCAACCATAGAGACGGTGCGGGGAATTGGTTACTGTATCAAATAACACATGGGAGGAAAAGATGTTTCAAAAATTACACCGGCAACTGACTTTTTTCTGCACGGTTATCACAGGGGCAATTCTTCTGGCACTTAGCGTGGTGTGTCTGCTTTTTGCGCGAAAGGCAATTGTCCAGACGGGATATACCGCCTTTCAGAAAGAACTGGTTTCTGTGATTGCCAGTCTGCAGAGCCAGAATTATATCTCCCATCAGTGGTTAAAGCAAATGCAGGAACAGCATCATTTCACCATTTACCTGTACGATAATCAGGAGTCTCTCTACTATGACCGTCTGCAGGACAGCCACTGGGAGGATCTGCGCAACGCTGTGCTGAAAAAATGCGGTACAGATATCTTTACCGGTAAAGACGGACAAACGATTGCGCATAAAGAACTGACCTATCGTTCTTCTGCAAGAGAAACTTACTATGCCTCTGTCGGATATTTGCTGCGCGGAAACGGACAGATCCGTTTTGTGATTCTCTATGACACTTCCCATCAGACAGGCCAGATTGCGCATATGACCATAGGAGTATTTGCAGCCGATCTGATAACCTTTCTTTTGCTGATTCTGTTCTCCTGGTTCTTTACCGGACGCATGGTACAGCCACTGGAAATTTCACAAAAAAAACAGCAGCAATTTGTTGCCGCTGCCTCTCATGAACTCCGTTCCCCACTTACCGTAATGCTGTCCGGACTGGAAACGGTAGAAAAATCGGAATCTTCCACGGAACGGTATCATTTTCTCTCTCTGATCCGGCAGGAAGGACTCCGCATGCAGCATCTGATTGCGGATATGCTGCTGCTTGCAAACGCTGATGCCCGCGGAATTTCCTTACAGATCAACGATGCCGCCCCTGATGATCTGCTGCTTTGTGTCTATGAAAAATATGAAAACCTGGCTGCTTCCAAGGGGATTTCCCTGCAGTTTTCCCTTGTGGATGCGGCTTACCGTGACTGCGCGCTGGATACGGAGCGCATCACACAGGTTCTGTCCATTCTTATGGACAATGCACTGTCTTATACCCCACAGGGGGGAAAAATCCTGCTGCTTTTGTCTCAGTCCGCACACCACACCATCTTTGCCGTGGCAGACGACGGGTCTTCCATTCCGGAGGAAGAAAAAGCGCATATTTTTGAACGCTTTTATCGCACAGACCATGCACATACTGACCACGATCACTTTGGTCTGGGCTTATGCACCGCACAGGAAATCGTTCGTGCACATCACGGAAAGATTCTGGTACACGATCCCCGTGACTGCTCTCCACTGCCTGAAGGTTTTCCACGGGATCGGGGCGTTGTTTTTACTGTGGTACTGCACGGATAAATTTCTAAAATACTATTCTGCTTTGTTACAGCAGGCAATTCCCAGCCCGTCCGGTCCAATATGACAGGACAGCCCCAGCGACAGATTATCGCACATGACATCCATACCCGGAAAGCTTTCTTTGATCTGCCGTATCCACTCTTCCGTTACTTCTGCGGTAGAACTTGATGCAGCCATAAGATATAGTTTTCCTGCTTCATAAGCCTCCTTAAAATTCGTCTCAAATTCTTTTTTCATTGCGTCTATCATTGCTTTTCTCGCATTTTTCATTCCACGGCACTTCTGATAGACATCTAACTTTCCCACACCAAATTTCATAACCGGCTTAATCTTCAACACATCTGCTGCCACCGCAGCAACGGAACTGATCCGTCCACCCTTTTTCAGATATGTCAGCGTGCTGAGCCCCACATAAATGACCATATGCTGTCTGTTTTTTTCGAGAATGTCTTTAATTGTCTGTGCACGGTATCCCTTCTCTGCAAGCTCCACGGCATCGAGAACCGAACGGTGCATCGGCGTAGACACGCGTCCATTATCTACAACAAATACTCTTCCGGCATACGGCTCCTCCTGTGCCATTGCCTGTGCCGTCATGCAGGAACCGCTCAGACCGCTGCTGATCGGAATATAGACAAGTTCTTCATATTCCTGCAGCATGGCTGACCACATATGCATCACACTCTCCGGTGACGGCTGGGATGTTGCCACATCCGCACCTTTACGAAGCATTTCATAAAATTCCTCTCTGGAAATATCCACCCCTTCACGATATAATTTTTCATCAATATAAAAAGGCATTGGCAGTACGGCAATCCCCAGCTTAGATGCTTCATTTTCTAAGATGCCACTGTGGCTGTCTGTCATGATTCCTGTTTTTTTCATAAAATAGTCCTGTCCTTTATCGTTTTGTTTTAGTATAACACAAAGCAGGGGACAATTATACTGCTGGCGGAAACTGTAACAAATATTTCCCCAGTTCCTCCAAAATCATCTGCTGGCTCTCCCGAGTGTGAATCAGCGCATAATAATTTCTTCCGTATTTTGCCTGTCTCTCCTCTTCCCGGATTCCTACGGCTCTTCCCTTTTCCGTCACACGCTTTATCTTTTCTTCTCCCTGCACGGTTTCCTCAAGATATCCTTTTTCCACAAGCAGCTGATTGATAAATGAAGCGGTCAGTTTCTTTCGATCCTTCTCTTCGCAGAGCGCATTGATCCGGTTTGTCAGTTCTGAAAGCATACAGGTGTCGGTCAGTTCCACCTCATCAAGTTTTTCCGGAGCGATATAAAACGGCATCTTCTTTTTTCTTTCCGGAGCTGCTGTCGTGGTGCCTACTGTCATGCCGGAAAATGCCTCCGCTGTGGCGGTATCTCCACCATGCTCGTTCAAAAATGCTGTGATAACCTGTGTAAAACGCGCACCGTAACTTTCGATTTTCTGTGCACCCATTCCGTACACGGCTGCCATCGCGGTGGAATCCACAGGACATTTGGCACACATATCTTTTAATGTCTTATCGGAACAGATAATATACGGTGGCACACCTTTTTCCACGGCAAGTTCCGTCCGGCATTTGCGAAGCTGCTCAAACAGTTCCTGCCCTTCCGGTGTCAGATCAGCAAGCTGCAATGCCTTTTTCTTCTCTTTTCCGGTCTGGATATAAGTTTCCTCCGCCTCATCTTCCACAACCACACAATTGCTGCATTTTTCACAAGTACACGGACTGTTGTCCCCGAAATAGGACAGGATAAACTGGCGCAGACACTCATCGGTCTCGCAGTAACGGATCATCTCATTGAGTTTCCTCTGCTCATTCGCCCGCACCACGGGATCATCGGATACCTGCCCGGATGTGGATTTGTACTGCAACAGGCGTTTGTTTATCATGATATCCTGTTTTGAGAAAAATAACACACACTCTGCTTCTTCCCCATCGCGCCCGGCACGGCCAGCTTCCTGATAATAATATTCCAGACTCTGCGGCATATTGTAATGAAGCACATAGCGCACATTGGATTTGTCGATTCCCATGCCAAATGCATTGGTTGCAACCATCACACGGATTCTGTCATAAGTAAAATCATCCTGATTCTTTTTCCGTTCCTCTAAAGACAGACCTGCATGATAGCGCCCCGCCGCAATGCCATATTGCAGCAAAAGGGCATACACACTGTCCACATTTTTTTTCGTGGCACAATAGATGATTCCACTCTCATCCTCATGCCTTTTCACATAATTTAAGATACTGTTGTCCGTCTCTTTTCCGCCCTTGCGGTTGACCACACGGAAGAACAGATTTGGACGGTCAAATCCTGTCACGACTGTCACCGGATTCTGCAAATGCAAACTTGCGGTGATATCCTGCTTGACGCGCTCTGTGGCGGTCGCGGTAAATGCACTGACAATTGGACGGTCTGGCAGTTTTGCTAAAAAATCCGCAATTTCAAGATAGCTCGGCCGGAAATCCTGACCCCACTGGGAAATACAGTGTGCCTCATCCACTGTCACCATGGAAATGTCGGCATAATATGCAAAGTCGAGAAAACGCGCGGTATTGAGCCGCTCCGGTGCCACATAGATAATTTTGTATTTTCCCTGCGCTGCATAGGCAAGTGCCACGCGTATCTGGTTTTCTGTCAGAGAACTGTTGATGTAGGCTGCATGCACACCTGCCTGATTCAATGCCTTGACCTGATCTGACATGAGCGAAATCAGTGGGGAAATCACAAGCGTAATTCCCTCAAGCATCAGCGCCGGAACCTGATAACACAGGGATTTCCCCGCGCCTGTCGGCATAATGCCAAGGACATCCTTTCCCTGCAGGATTCCGTCCATCAGTTCCTGCTGGCCCGGCCGCAGGCTGTCGTATCCAAAATAGTGTTTTAATGTTTCGAGTAAATTCAATTGGTTCTCCTTGTTGTGTTTTCTTTACTGCTGTCCAGATAATCTTTCCTGTTTAGATGCTAGGTGAACAGGAACAAATGATCATCTGTATACAGTAAAATTTAAAAATTACTTGACTGTAAAATGAAATGGGGTTATTCTTTATTAAGAAATGGGTTTTTACCGGGTAGGGTTTATGCCTGACAGGACTTGCTCGTTTCTTTTTTATATCTATTATTTTTCTGCAGCTCATCGTAATAGGCCTTATACCGGTACGCTGTCCTGCGGCTGATCTCCCCTTCTGCAACGATTTCCATAATTGTCATCCCACTCTCATATTTTACAGCAAAATCCCGGTAAGAAGTCATCCATGCTTCGTCATGCTTTTTCCTCCCGCCGGTATTGCGATTTTTATATACTTCGAGTTCCGCCCGAAGCTGTTCGTTTTCCTGTTCCAGTTGCGCAATTCGCTGCAATGCACTTTTCAATGATGTAATTGTCATATGCCTCCCGTGCCACTTTTGTTTTTGACACGATTATAATCAATTTGCTTTCATGTGTCAATATCTGTTTCTGGCACATTTTCAAAAAATAATTTATAATGAAAGTGTAACAAAACAAACAAAAATTCTATTTATATATAGATTGCGCAATACGAGGAGGTGAAACAGGAAAATGCAAAAGAATACTCCACTTGAAACGATGTACATGGAGTATGCAAATACCGTAAAACATTTTTTAATTTCCTTATGCGGCAATTTTGATCTGGCAGAAGACCTGACACAGGAGACCTTTTATCAGGCATACAAATCAGCGCACCGTTATAACGGAAACTGTAAAATTTCGGTCTGGTTATGTCAGATTGCAAAACACTTATATTTTGATTATCTGAAAAAGAGAAACATAAAACCACAGTCGGAATTGAACATTTAGAATCTTTTGAAGCAGTAAACAATCAGGGGAATCTTGAGGACACGTATCTCATAAAAGAAGAAACCAAAGAATTACTATCCGCTTTAAGACAGGTAAAGCACCCTTATGGACAAGTGTTCTGGCTGCGAGCATACGAGGAAATGAGTTTTAAAGAAATCGGAGAAATTTTTGACAAAAGTGAAAATTGGGCGCGCGTTAACTATTTCCGCGCAAAAACAAAGATCAGAAAGGTAATTGAAGATGAAAATAACATGTGATATCGTAAGAGATTTAATGCCATTATATGTTGATGACGTCTGTTCTGACGACAGCCGAAAACTTATTGAAGACCATATAAATCATTGCAGCAAATGTCAAAACGAACTGGCAGCCATGAAAGATCCGATCGAATGTCCCCCACTTAGTGAAGTCGGAGACAGTAAGACTCCATTTTCTAAAATCAGAAAAAAAGTCCGGATCAAAATGATTGCTGCAATTATTTCTACCGCGTTTCTTGTAATGACTGCTATGTTTGCCATTCAGGAAGTAGGAGTACTTCACGACTTTTTCTCCCCTATGGATATAGCATTCATAGATAACAACCATGGTTCGGATGAATGGTTTCAAGTACGCATAAATGACGGTGATTATTTGATTTTTTCATCTGTTTTTTATAAAAAAGAAGTAATAAATGACATAAACAATCCCTATGATATAACCATACGCATTCTAGATGAGAACCAAACAATTGTTTTAAAGGATACAACTATTAAACTTGGAGAATCCATAAATTTACATTGTTTGAAATACAATAAAAATTACATTGTGCAGGTAAAATGTAAACCCGGAAGATATAATTTAAATTTTACATAATCCATCACTTAATGATGATTTTAATGCTTTATGCTATTAAAATAAAAAATGGCATTGGTTAGGTTGCTCTAACTGATGCCATTTTTGAATGGAATACCCCCGTTTTGAAATTTTCCTTATGCACTGCATAACCGTTGTTGTTTCGGTTTATTTCTTCTCCAATACCTCTTGTGCCGTTTTTGCATCGTAGCCCAATGCGGTAAGTTTTTCTACGGTATCATTTCCCCTGTTGATCGCATCCAGAATTTCCAGAATTGATTCGCAGCCTTCGGTATAGCCTGAGTTATGTCCCTCGGTATAACCTGATTCATGTCCCTCAGTGTAACCTGATTCATGTCCCTCTTTCCATATGGACTTTGCAAATTTCTTTTCATCAAATTCTGTTAACAGCATATGACGCACCTCGCTTCGATTCTTGAGCAAAACATCCTTTAAAATGTCATGCCGGATACAATACGATATGGATTCATCAATTGCCTGCTCAATCGGCATTCCCCTGTCAATGTTCTGCCGTATCCTTGCAATAAACAAAGAATAATGCATCAGCCGTCTGCACTTATTCATCAGTTCGGCATTGTGTCCACTGTTTACATTAAGTATCCGAGCCTTGCATTCTAGCGCTGGACATATACAAAAAAGTCACTTGTTATGTCCCTCTTTCCTCTAGCACTGGGACATATAGCGGAAAACTCTCTTGTTATGTCCCCCTCTACTCCAGCGCTCGGACATATACAGAAAAAGTCATTTGTTATGTCCCCCTCTCCATCAGCACGGGGACATATAGACAAAAAATCATTTATTATGTCCCATTAGCGCCGTCTTGCGGGACATACAAAACAGTTTTTTCTATATATGTCCCAGCTAGATAAAAAAGAAGGACATAATCAAGAACTTTTTCTGTATATGTCCTTCAACCACTCCCCATTGCCCTCATTTTACCTGACCGTCAGTTGTCTTACCACTTCCTCAAACCGTTTCGTATGCTGCCTGATATCCTCCTGCGAAACTCCATAATACCGGTACACCTTCCGGAAATCCGCCCCATATCTGCGCATCACCCGCGTCGAGCCGGATGCGGAGCCACTGAAACTTTCATATATTTTTTCTATTGATATACTCATCTCAAAATCCCGGCCTGTTTTCCGGTACAGATGAAAATCAATATCAAACTCTGTCTTTGGAACTGCCCGCGCAGCCTCGGTTCTCTGTTCGACCTGCTTCATAAACTCCATTGCACTTTTTTCATCCCACTGCTGCGGCCTTTGGGGCTCCGTGAGATCTCCAAGCAGTTCCGGACAATATTGCAACAGAAACGCTACTCGCAGATTGGAATATTCTGTCTGGTATGTTTCATCCGATGGACTTACTTCGGTATACCCCAGTTCCCTGACCACATAATCTGCCACCTCATCCACAGAGTGCGAATCTGCTCTCAGAAATTTGATTACACGCTTTCGCCGGAAGTCATACATGCTCTTTTCTATCTTCTGTCTTAACGTTTTCTTTTTGTCTTTTCCGGCAATAAAAACGGATGTCGGGCCATCGGATTTTCCTATTATACGAATGTTATCTGCTGTTTTTTTCATATCAATTAATCTTTGAACCTTTTCTTATCCGGATACCAGATCACTTATTATAATGTCCGTTTAAAAAATGCAATGATCTGCTGCCATACTTCATCCTGGAAAAACATCAGGTCCGCATGCTCTGCACCATCAAGCGCAAGCAATGTCACATCACAGCCGGCTGCTTCTAACGCATCATACAATTCCTCACTCTGCGAAAAAGGCACGGTACTGTCTTTGGTTCCATGAATCAGCAGGAATGGCGGCGCATCCGGTGTCACTTTGGAAACCGGGGAATTCTCATAAGCTTCCTGCGGATGTGTCATAACATTAAATCCCATCAGCAGCGACTCTGAAGACATGGCTGCCTTTTCCACATCATCATATGGAAAATGGGACGCATCGGTCGGCGGATACCACGGACAGGCCGCCTGAACCTGACTGGAATACTCCAGATACTCACCTATATCCAGTTTTTTATCCCGATCCAGTGCTGCCATACATGTCAGATATCCTCCTGCAGATTCTCCCATCACACCAAATTTTTCACTGTTAATCCGATATCTTTTTGCATATGCACGAAGATATCGGATTGCTGCCTTGATATCACACAGCTGCATCGGATGCGTTCCCTCGTTGGATGTCCGGTACTCTACGCTGGCAACAACAAACCCTTCCTGCGCCAGTGTGCCCAGATATGCCAGATGCGCTGCTTTGTCCATGCGCTGCCATGCGCCACCGCAAATCCATACAATACATGGATATGTCTTTCCTTCCCCGTCCTCCGGATAGATGAGATCCAGTTTGAGATCTCTCCGGCAATGACCGAACCAGGAATCAACCTGCGCATAAGTAATGTCTGTTGTCACAACATATTGTGGTTTTGTGGTTTCCGGTTTTAATGTTTTCTTCATTATAATTTTCCTCGTTTCCGATGTAAAATTTCCTTTTCCTATATTTAAAGGGTTTCATGTTAGTCTATGCTAACCACGTCTTAACTTATCTTCGGACAATTATCAATCCAAATGAAACTGCGCGACAAAATCCCGGATCACATTGACGGACTGTGTGCACTCCTGCAGCTTGTCGTAACCCTCGGTTACAAGGTTCTGCGTACTGCCGGATTTCTCGGCAATACCGCTGATTCCGTCTGTGGACTGTTCCACCATGGAGTTGATCTCTGATACGGTAGAAGAGATCTCTCCAATGTGCTGCTCTAATGCATCCACTGCTTCTTTTGTCTGCTGCATGATCTGCTGGAATGTGTCCGCATCGGCATGATACTGCTCCCCCACCTGTGCGAAATGCTCATAATCCCCAAGAACGGTCTGTTCCAGAAATTCCATAATCGTTGTGAGGCATTCGGTCATATTGGAAACCGAACTGTTGACCTCTCCTACAATCTCGTCAATTGTGGAAACGGTATCCAGTGTCTGCGTTGCCAGATCTCCGATTTCGGAAGCAACAACCGCAAATCCCCTGCCCGCTTCGCCAGCCCTGGCTGCCTCAATATTGGCATTTAATGCCAGAAGGTTTGTCTGGGAAGAAATCTGTTTGATGTTGTCTGTCAGCGCATTGATCTTCTGTACGGATTTCGCCTGCTCCACAGCGGCATCCGTCTTCTGTTTCATGACCGCATACATCTGGTCTGTCTTGTGGCGGGACTCCGTACTGATCCGCTCCATCTCTCCGGCACGCTCCTGAATCTGTCCGGAATTTTTCTCTCCATCCTCTGCAAGCCGCTGGATATTGTCGGAACTTTCTCTCATAATTCCAACGTTTTCCACAATGTGCGCCGCATTTGCACTGGTCTCTTCCATCCCTGCCGCCAGTTCCTGCGTAGCCGCCGAATTGTCCTCCGCATAAGCGCTGTTCTGTTTCATAAGCTGGTTTAAATTTCCGGTATTTGTTTCCAAAACCTGCTGCGTCTGCTGCAGGTTTTCCATCATCGCCCGGAGCTTCTTTCGCATATCGTGGATCTTTGTTGCCATATCCCCGATTTCATCCTTCTGCTTCCGCAGCTTTGCTCCAGCCTCTGTCGGGCGGAAATCCAATGCAGCGGTCTGCTCAATCACAGAAGTCAGCTGACGGATTGGCTTTGTTAAGCCGGTACCCATAACAATACCAATCACTGCCGAGAGAATAAATGCAACAATCATTGCAAGAATAATCATCTTTGCAAGTCCGTATGCCTCGGAATAAATCTCCGACACCGGTGCCGTAAGCACCAGCTTCATGCCATTGTCCAAATTGTAAAATGCAAATTTCTTGTTTACATTTTTATAGGAATAATCCATCGTCTTTCCCTGATTACCGTCATCTCCGATAAAATCTGCACTCTTAGAAAGCGAGGAATCCAGATCGGAAAGCTTTGTGCCCTCATCCGCATTTTTGTGGTACATGACTGCTGCCGATGCATCCGTCAAAAATGCATATCCACTCTGGTATACTTTTGTCTCGTCAACCAGATCGGTAATCTGTGAAAAATCGATATCCATACCAACAATACCGATCGATGTTCCATCTTCTGCAAACAATGGCACAACGTATGAGATCATGTAAATATTGATATTTTCATTCATGTACGGTGACATCCAGATAGCTTTCTTTGCCTGTACCGGAAGATAATACCAGCCGACATGCTCCACATCGCTTTCATCATACATGGAAAAATCCGTCGGTGTCAGGCACTGCAGTTCACTGTCAACTGACTGACGCTGTGCAAAGACACCGGATGTCGGATTGGAGTAATCCGGATTATACCGCAGATATGCCGTCACTGCCCCATTTGTATGGTTTGCAAAATCAAGCACCGCCTGCTGTACCGTCTCGGTGTATGTATCCGCATAATCCTTGCTCTGCCGGAACGAATCATAGTCAAAATTACTCATTGCGACTTCACTGAGCGTATCCACCGACTGCTCAATCTTCTGAATCGTGGAATTGATCTCTTCGGTCTTCTTCTGCCCGGTAAGCTGCATCATGGTCATTGCATCTTTTCCGGCTGTCCGCACAGAATTTGAAATTGCAATCACCCCGATCAGAACCGATGTAAAAAGAGAACAGATCAAAATAGATGCTATAAGCTTTGTCCGTACTGATTTCATAATCCTTTGCCTCCCAAACTCATTTTTTCTGTTGTTTTTATAAGTGTTCCCCTTATGTATTCCGAAAATCATCCAATACCAGTATCTGCAGAACGGTATCCCGGTAATTTTCACTTTCCATTATAACATACCATGCTGAATTTTTTAGATGTAATCGGAAATATATGGAATTTTATGAAACAGTACATCATCCAGACGGTCTACCGCTTCCTGCTTTCCTTCAATGCGTTCAAGGGCATACAGACGCTCAGCCGTTTTATATCCCAGTAAAAGGGTAGTCAGCGTACCTATCTCCATTTTTAACTTATACTCTGCCGGTTCATCGGTCAGCATACATGTTCCATCGGAAAAACAGAGCCGAAAACTGCGATTGTTCCACGGAAGCAGGTGATCCTCAATTTCAAGTTCGATAAACAGTGTTCCGCCATCCGGATCACATGGATAATCCTGTAAAAAGCTCTCGATATCAATAATCCGTCCCATGGCATACGGCCGGATCGTTTCCTTGATATCCCCATCATCCATCTCAAACGCAATCGGTTCGCTGAAATAGGTATAGCCATGCACCGCATCGATCATGGAATCATGCGCGTGGATATACTCCCACAGCCCCTTTTTTGCCTCGCGGTTTAAGTAGATCATTTCCTTGATATGCATGATATCGTTTTTGATCAGATAGACCATAAATCCGCATGGCTTGTCTTTGGTGTTATAGTAAACTGCCACGTTCGTATCGTCCTCATCCCAGCGCCAGTATTCCTCCCATGCCAGTGCATTCCGGAACAGGCAGCCGTGTGTGATTGATGCAAAATGCGAATGCAGCTCATGAAAATCGGTATTGTCCCAGTCCACACGCCGTACATACCCGGGTGCTTTTACTTTCGTCGGAATCTGCCGGTCCTTGATATTGAAAGAAATTTTATTGGATATGATCTCCCAGCCCAGATGATGATACAGCGGTATGGAATAAGGATACAGGAGGGCAAACGGTCTTCCCTGCTGTTTCATATGTTCCAGACTCTGATACATCAGTTTTTTCATAATGCCCTGCCCGGTATATTCCGGATATGTACAAACACTCGTAACAAATCCAACGGGAAATACCTCCCCGTATATATTCATTTTCAATGGATATACGGCAAACTGGGAAATCAGGGTATCCCCATCAAAACATCCCAGCACATCCGCACGCTCCAGTACCGGGAACTTCGACTGTTTGATCTCTTCATCTTTCCATCCGGTTGCCGTCAGTTCATCCTCCGTTACCTGAAAGGTATAGCGCAACAGCGCATTATACTGGTCCAGATCCTTCACATCCTTTGGTTCTAAGTAGCGTATGGCATAATTTTCTACCGAATTCATTTTTCCTCCTTCGGAATTTTTTCTTTAATAATGAGTATTTCTTCTTGATTTATAAATTCTCTTAAAATTCCCTTAACACTATACTGTTCCCATATATCAGTGACATCAATTTCATTTATACAAAGATATAACCATGGCAGCTTTTGGGAAAGCTTTTCCATAAGATCTACAATACCATATGTTGTAAGGCTATTCTTCGAAGTATAGACAGAATATTGTCTATGTTCAAATCCATTCATTTTCATAAACTGGCTTATGTCCCGATATGCCTTTTTATAAAACTTGGGATTGATGGTTATTTTAGGTCTCGGATAATTTATTGCCAAGTCCTTCTGGCTCAAATCAAAAGTAATTTGTTTTCGGCTTGAACCGTTTTTTGTTTTATTTTCCATATTATGCACTTATCATCTGTTTTCTCTTTATTTGCGCTAAAACATCTTCACTTTTATTATTTTCGTTCCATGTGCAGGATGTTGCATAATTCAAAAACCACTTAGAACGTGTCAGGCGCATAATAATCGTCCACATATCAGAAAAATCGTTTTTCTTTTCTCCAGCACCGAAAGAAAGGACTTCTCCTTCTGCCACACATGAAATATTTTTTTTATCAAATTCCATTTTTATAGTTTCATAAATATTTGACATTGTATATCCATTTTTTTCTATTATTTTTTTGTCAAATGTAAAATCTACTCTCAGCATAATCATTCCTCCCCATATAATATTATTCTCCGCTTCTCCATCATTTCTTTCAATTATATCATTGTATATATGCATCATCAATATCTTTCGCTGATTGTCCCTTTGGTTATGATCCGCAGATTGTCTGTCATACAGACCATAATTCGGTTCTGCTTCCTATAGTATTATTTTTCTTTGACAGTTACTGTCATGCGTACCTTCGTGCCATCTTCTTTCGCATAAATATATGCACGTCCCTTGCCGATGGCGGTGATCATGCCGGTTTCATTTACCGTGGCAACATTTGTGTTTGAACTGTAGTACTCCGGTTTGTTGCCGGAGGATACCGTTACCTTCGGCTGACATGTTTCGCCGGCCGTTAACGAAATCTGTTCCTGTCCGACGGTAATCTTTGGCTTCTTTACCGTGACCTCACAGGTTTTGCTGACACCGTCGACTGTGACCGTGATGATGGCTGTTCCGTTTTTTACAGCGGTAACTCTGCCCTCATTGTCCACCGTGGCTACGCTTTTTTTATTTGTTTTCCACCTGGGAATACTTTTGGATGTGGAAGAAACGGATAACCGGAGCGTCCCCTTCCGGTAAAGGGATGCGGATGTCCGGTTCAGCCGGACCGTTGGCTGCTTTACCGTCACTTTACAGGTCTGGGCGGTTTTATCCGCTGTGACCGTGATGGTAGTTTCACCCGGTTTTTTTGCTGTGATCACGCCGTTTTCGTCCACCGAGGCGATGCTCGAGCGGGCGGATTTGTACGTGACCGGATGCCCGGTTGATGTCTCGGCTTTCAGCCGGGCCGTATATCCGTTCTCCAAGGATATGAATTTCTGACTTAATGTAATGACCGTTTTTTCAACTGTAACCCTGCAGCTTGCCTCCCCATTGGCAATTTTTGCAGTGATCGTAGCATTACCGGCCTTTTTCGCCGTGATCTTTCCATAAGTGTTCACGGACGCGACTGTGGAATCACTTGAAGAAAACTTTGGTTTCTTTCCAGTAGAAGTGATCGCAGTCAGATAATACTCGTCTCCAATTTTCATGGTCTTAGTGTATTTTGTCAGCAGAACGTATTCGTATCCGCTGGCAGCATATACTGTTGTAATTCCGCTGTAACTGGAGAATAAAAGCATGGAAACCATGCAGAAGACAGCCAGTGCTGACTTTAAGAAGTTCTTTTTTGTGTGTAACATATGCCCCCATTTCCGGTTGCAGAAACAAACGGGACAATCAGCTTGTATAAAAATCTAGCATATCTTCTGCGGTTTGTAAAGAGATTTTTAATTATCTCTCCATTGCAAATATACTCCAGCCCCCCAGAGCACTCTATAGTTTAATGCCTGAGCATCTATCGTTGAAACAACCTTTCCAAATATTCCACCAAAAATTGTACCTTTCTTATCGTTGTAATTCTCGACTTACATTGATTAATTCCTTAATGTTAAAATCTATTTCATCCATTAATGACTTATTCCATTCTTCAGTATCTGCTGGTTTAAAACTTTTAAACAATATACTAAAATCATCCTCACTTTTTCCATCTCCTTTTACATCTGGCGTCAATACAATAACTTTCTTTACAGGGCGCATATTTAGTCTTTTTCCCCACACTCCAAATAAATATTCTGAACGAGTGTTGTTATAATACGCTTGCAATTGACCTACACTCCCTCGCTGCCCATTAGATTCTATGGAATATATTTTTCTATATTTACATTCTAACACTATTGAACCTAGATACCATCCAGTCTTAATATCGTACACATAAATTAAAATATCTGGTCGATTATGCATTTTAGAATATTCTTGTGTCTTTGCCACATAAAGAGGAGAAGAAATATCTGTTTTTTTATTTTCAAAAGCGAGTGGCTTATCAAATACAATTTCTAATTTAACATCCTCATTTTTAAATTCAATTGATGTTCCTACATTCAAAAACGGAAATAATATCTTCCCAGAAAATACTCTTGCCCAGTCAGGTTCATTCATTTCATATTGTTGTGACAGTAAATGAATTACTTTAAAGTAACACCACATTTCATATAAATAACTACTTCTTTTCCATGTATAAGAAAATTCTGGATCAAATTCTACTTTAAAAGTTTCTCTTTTTAATTCCAAATACATCTGATAAAGGCTGTTGTAACGTGTATCCATTATAAATGAATGTGGTATATATGGTCGAGATACCTTTCCTACTTCAAAATACCATTCCTGAGTCTTTAATAATGAAGTCATTTTTTTCAATCTTTGTGCAACATTCTTAAATTCTACAATGCTCTTTTCCCATTCACTTTTATATTGAATCGTCCTTCCAGAATCAAAATTACTTGTATAATTTTGTAATTCTACTAATAACTTCAAAAAAGTATTTAATCTATTTTCGTAATCAATAATTATTTTTTTTAATATTTGATTATCCTGAATATCGTAATTTGTAACTTTAACCGGAACTTTATATGTTGCTTCTGATCCTGCTCTCGTAGCATATCTTCTCATACTTTCTTCATCAAGTCGACAATTTTTATTATTACCTACTTTCTTATACTGTGTTATGATCTCACATCTAGGATTCTCTGCAATATCCAGTAAAGCAATAAGAACTGATTGTGCATATTTTTTTATAACAATAAAATCATATAAAACTTTAGGTGGAACATTCCCACATTTTTGATTACCTAACCCAAGGTTTCTACGAACAATATCTTGTGCCAGTCCTACCATTTCCTTTTCCAAGTCATCTTTCATCATGGTCCATTCGTTAATATTCATTGGTTTCGGACACACCTGCAAGATCCCATAATACCATGTTTTATAACAATACACTGAAATTTGAAATGTATCAACACACAAAGCATCATACCCACTATTTACTTTATATAAAACAAATGGCTCTGAACTTGGCATTCTATATATATGTCCCTCGGAATCATATACAATTTTTTTATCATCAAGAGGAACTATATCCAACGCCTCCAAATATAGTTTTGCATCTTTATCTTCTGATTCAAATAGTACCTCTATTTCATCATTTTCTTCAATACTTAAAGTCACCACTTCTTTTTTCCAAACTTCTTTTTCATTATCAGAAAAAATTAATCCCTCTTGATATGTTTCTTTCGGAAATTTTTTTATAACCCGCAATTTAAATGGCAAATTAGATACAATAGCCATATGATTCCAACTCCCTTTGCTTTTGAACTACAATTTCTCTACACAAATTAAACTCTGACAAATCTTGATATTCATCAAAAATTTGATATATATTTTCAGAATTTTTGTCACTCAATATTTCTCCCAATTGGTTTTCCGGACCACGTACCTTAGTTAAAACTCTTTGTGCAATTTGCAAATCAATTCCAGTTGCAAACGTAAACTCACCAATATTAGATTGTGGTAAATTCCATAAATACATATCTATATTTTTTACAATTCTTGGTCCCACACCATATTTTGAACTTACATTATGTAATAATGTATGAATGTCCCATAACAACTGATGAACGCGACTCATATCTTGATCAGAACTTGTAACAATTATAGAATTGTAATCATCCATACTCCAATTTACATTGACTAATGATCCATATTTTTTCTTTTCCCATTCTTTTGCATAATTTAAGACATTTAATTGAATCACATTCGCTCTATCTAAAACCTTATCTGAAAAATGATATGTTGATTCATCAACATTAACTGTCCCTACAAATTTGACATTATCCCCTATTGTTATTTTATATGGGTAATCTGCTGAATTATATAACCTTCCGCTATACTGTTTGTCATATAACTGTAACTCTCTATTTTTAACAGGTTGCTCTAAAAGCGACAAGAACTTACTAAAGTAGTGTTCAACTCTTGCTAGGTTCATCTCATCAAAACATACAATAAATATCTTATTCTTATTTTCATCTTTTTGTGCTCTAACTAAGAAATCGACAAATCCAGAATCTGATGCTCTATATACCATATGTACTAAATCTACATACCCAAGTAAATCTGAATCATCATTCCAGGACGGTCGTACAGGTATAAAAAGTAGTCTATTTTCATCCGGATTATTTGCGTTAGTATTAATTCCTAATGCTTTGGCATAAATGTCCACAATTGCTGATTTTCCCGTTCCACTCAACCCCGACAAAATAACAAGGCTATTACATTTCAAAGCCGTATGAACATTTACAAAATCTTTCATATCATAAAATAACGGATCTTTTCTCTTTTGACTATGATAATCCATTGAAGTAATAATTAATTCGTCATTTTTTTCTGTAGTATCTATTTCAATAATTCCTTCATTATCCATTCGAATATTTTGCCCTATATCTATTATGTTTTTTTCTATTTTTTCTTCTTTTATTTTATTATTACTTTCATCCATTGTTGAATTCTTCAACAACTGATCTTCAACTTTCACATAAATATTTTCTGGTAAATACATAATTGTTGGATTCAAAGACATTTGATAAACCCAGTATTCATTATAATCGTTAATATTTACAGTTGCAATTTTCTCACAATCGAAAATAATTCCACCTTGAGTATTTTGTCTATAATCTAAAATATGTCCAATTGCATCCATTGATCCATTATCTTCCATCCATATAACAAATGATGGCATAAATGCATCTGTATAATATCCATACGTACTTCCAACACTTTTTTTATTTTTTAGGAAATCAATAAATTCCTCTTTATTCTCATAATCTCTAAATAACTTCCAATTCTTATCATTTGCCCATTCAAGTACATCTCTATTATTTTTAGAACAAAATACTGGTATGGCATAATAATTTGTATTATCTTCAAATTTAGGTGGCCTACTTACCAAATTTGTTTTTCTACTTAGCATATTAGCATGTCCACCTTCATTTACTTTGTAAGAATAAATAAATAATTTATCTCCTACTTCTTCTTTAAAATTTGAAATTCTACTTTCATCTGTAGAATATTCATCATCATTAACCGCATAATCATCTTCAAATGAACTAATAAACCCAGATACAATCATCGGACTTTCTCGAGGTAACAATAATGATTTTACTTTAAATTGAATATAAGAGCCTTTATTTATAAAAACATTATCTCTTCCATCCGTTTCTTCCTTATTTGCCAAAATTCCAATATATTCTCTATCTTGCATATCCATTACCGAGTTCCTCCTACTTTGTCTATTAATGATTTAATATTATGATTCAAAACAATTTTACTACATGGTAATTTTTTCATTTTTACTACTTCAGAATAATTAAAATCCGTTTCTATTATCCATATTTCCTTATATTCATTCCACTTAATAACATTTTCATATTCATTCGACCATTCATGTAACTGCTCAACATTATAAAAAGGGAACAAATCTTTATTTATATCTTTTTTTGAAAAGCATAAAACTTTTGGTGCTTTTTTAAATATTTCTTGATAATTCATATTTTCTTGTTTGCACGAATTTAATGTACTTTCTAATTGTTTAATACATTCTTTTAAACTGCTTATTTCATTTGATAATTCATTATTTTCATGTGTTTTTTCCTCAATTTTCTTTTCTAATTTTCCATTTTCTTTTTGCAAACGTATTAAATCCTTTTGATGATTTTCTACACTAATTCGCAAATCCTGAACCACATTCTGTAATTTTTTATTCTTTATTTGTAACTGTTGTATATCCTTTTCATAGTTATTTTCTTTTTGTTTCTTAATGTTCTCATGTACATTATTTTCTTCTACAATTATTTCTTTTCTCTTTTTTTCTGTTTTCTCTTGTTCTATTCGTTGTATTTTCTCCTCAATCTCATCACGTGCATCTTTATCCTGTAACCATTTTTTTCCCAAATGAATAACCTCATCATCTACTTCAATTTCACTTAATGCTTCTAAAAAAATACTACTTTGGTATTTCCCTTTTCTTTTTCTTTCTAATGCTGCACATATTAATGTTTCTGGAGCTAGCCATACATTTTTAGCAAATCCCTGTACTGTAAATCCCTTTGTAACGGCCTTTTTTATAATCATTTGGAGTATATTTGCATTTAATATTTTTATTATTTTTTTCGAAAAATCAATCTCTCCCATACTTCCTCCTAAATAAAAAGAATAATCGTAAATATATTTATTATTATACTTCAAATTCAAATAAGAATAAAGCAAAACTCATTACCATATGCCTTGCCCTAAAATGAAATTTTAATTTTTTGCCCATTAAATCATGAATTTCAACGTAACACAATACATATTTATCTTTTATACAACGATCCTAAAATGAAATTTTAAATTTATTTAATTATTTTGCTTGAAAATCAAGTGTTTATACCAGATTTTCCGGTGGGAAAGTTGAGTTAAAAATATTTTAAGGCAACTAAATATAGTTGCAAATCATAGATTTTAAAGTATAATATAATTAACAGGAGGATACAATATGGGACAAAAAGAAAAACTCATTCAACGACTAAAATCCAAACCAAAAGATTTTACGTTTCAAGAAGCGGAAACTTTGCTCGGATATTTGGAATACATAAGATCCAATAAGGGAAAAACCAGCGGATCCCGAGTTGTATTCGAAAGCAATGAGCATGGAAATATTTTGTTGCATAAACCACATCCTAATAATGAACTAAAAATTTATCAGATCAAGCAACTTATTGATGTTTTAGAACAGGAGGGATTAATATGAACAATACCATTCAATATAAAGGATATATCGGAAGTGTTGAGTTTTCAGAAGATGATGCAATTTTTTATGGAAAAGTTTTGGGAATTCGTTCATTGATCTCTTATGAAGGAGACAACGCAACAGATTTAATAAACGATTTCCATGAAGCCGTAGATGATTATCTGGAATTATGCAAACAGCAGGGGAGAAAACCGGAAACCGCTTTTAAGGGAAGTTTTAATGTTCGGATATCTCCGGATTTACACAGAAAAGTCTTTGTATATGCAACCACACATCAGATGTCCATGAATCGATATATCGAGGAAACTCTTGAAAAATCGCCTGCTGCCCAGGAATCGTGTTAAAAAATTTATACCATTGGCTAAAAAGCACTTGACAACAAATTTGCCAAGTGCTTTTTACTTATAACAATCCCACCAGTTCTCCCATATTCCGGATCACCTCATCTGCCCCGGCATCGACAAATTTCTGCATAACCGCTTTTACTTTTGCCTCTTTTTCTTCGTCCGGCAAAGCCTCATACTCTGCCTGTGTCAGTCCCATTTCAGAACTTCCCTCAACGACACCGACGGTGTAGACCCCGGCATTTTTGCCCTCTTTGATATCGGAAATGGTATCGCCGACTTTCGTAACCGAAGATACGAACTGGATGTGAAGGGGCTGCATATTCTGAAAGATCATATACGGAAATGGTCTGCCCACATGTCCCACGGCATCCGGGGAAAACCATGCATCCGGTACATAACCGTTTTCTTTTGCCTTTGGCACAACGATTGCCATCATTTTATCGGTGTATCCGGTTGTGGAACCGATTGCGATGCCGCGCTTGCGCAGTTCTTCCATAGTTCCCAATACATAAGGTTTTACTTCTGCAAACTGATCCAGAATACCAAGCAGTTTTGCCCTGCCGTTTTTGATGATACACTCTGCCATTTCCATGGCTTTCGGGTTACTCTTATCCCCCTTGTCAACGACAGCCGCAGACTCGGTCAGTGTAAAGTTTCCTTCTGACGGATCGACATAATTAATGGGAAGTCCGCTGGCTTTGTCGGCAACTGCCTGCTGACGCAGACCAAAACCGATTGCTACCTCTCCGGCACGGACAAGTTTCAGTGGACCGGAACCGGATTCCTCGATATGATCGCCCGCATTTTTATAAATACCTTTTAGTACATCTTTTGTGCCATCCTCCCCGTACCCGGAAACCAGCCCCTGAATGAGAAGCCATGCGGTGGAAGAAGATGCGATATCGGTCACTGCAATCTGCCCTTCATACTCCGGCTTTGCCAGATCTTTTAAGGACGTTGGCATATCCAGATTATTTTCCTTCATCAGTTCGGTGTTTACGATGATGGTTCCCTCCTGCACCGTGATCGGTGTGCAGTAAGATGGGTACTCCTCGAGGGTATCTGTCGCAAATGTCAGATCCTGAAACATCTGGTTCTGCTCCTGCGCACTCTCCACATAAAAAGTGCTCATCGTAATCAGATCTGCCTCGACATTTTTGCCTTCCGCGAGCAGTTTTCCGCCAAGTTCGGAAGTTCCAAAAGTCTGGAAAATATACCGTCCTTTGTAGCCATTATCGTCAAGCGCCTGCTTCATGGCATCCACTGCCTCATCATCTGCGTTGGAATAGATAACAACCTGTTTGTCCGCGCTTTTTGTGCCGTTTCCGCATCCGCTGAATAATACTGCAGACAGACCTAACACTCCGGCTAAACCGGCACAGGCTGCACGCTTGATTCCTTTTTTGTTCATGTTCTTTTTCTCCTTTTGCCTGTTATTTACTTTTTTTCTATTTGCCAAAAGTCCAAACACTGCCTTGACCACCAGATTGGTTGCCAGCATGAGCAGGGAAAGTACAAATACTTCGTTAAATTTGTTGCAATACTGCAATTCCTTGATCTTTGTCGTAATGACCATGGTGCGCGCCCCGGCAATAAAAATGACCGCAGAAACTGTCACCATGGCGTTGATAAAATAGTAACTGAATACTTCGATAATGGTGGAAAATGCATTTGGTGTCACCACGCGGATGATCGTCTGTATCCAGTGATCGCCCATGAGCATGGCGGTTGTTTCCCACGACGCATTCATTTTTTCGAGTGAGCTCTTCATCATCAGATACGGTGTCGAGAAAAAATGGATCACATTACAGAGAATCAGAATTAAAAATGACACGCTTTATTTTTGCGCTGACCGTACTGCGCACCGTCACGATCGCTGCCCCGTAGGAGACAAATGTTCCCACACATGCAGTCAGAAATGCGACAAACAGCGAATTTTTATACACCAAAGACAGCCCTTCATCGAACAGTATCGCTTTCACATGATCGAGTGAAAATGACAATTGGTACGGCCAGTCCGATACAAACGGAATGAGAAAGATGACTGCAAAAATCGAAAGCACCATCACACATAAAGCAATACCCAATCCGCCGAAAACTATATCTCTTATGCGGTTCTTTTTCAGTTCCATCGGGGAAATTTTGTTGTAACGGATGTTGTATTTTTCCAGATAATTCAGGAACAGAATACTGACGATGGATGGAATGAGCATCATCATCGCAACCACACTTCCCTTGCTGAAATACCGTTATGTAAAAAGTCTGCAATGCCCCATCGCCCATCAGCCGTGAGACAACCATATATTTTTTGTCGACCTAAGATGGAAACTATCTCGCCATCGGCGATCTCTAAATTGATGTCATTTAATATGTTCACACCATCGTATGACTTTTTGATATGTTCTAATTTCAGCATATATATTCGCTCCTTTTTCCCTGTTTTAATTGTGCAGCCACGAGACGTAATGTCTGACGTTTTTCTAAGAATACTGCATTTTTGCATCCGCTGTCGCTTCGGACATGGTCAAGTATAGGGGGATACAGGGGCAAATACAATCAAATCGCCGTAATACTTTTGTAATGGGATTGTAAATTCAGACATCAAAAAAAGATGTGACTTTTTGTAGGAAAACTACAAGTCACATCTTCTATATTTCTCTGCAATCTCTATTCCTCTGCCTCATTGCTCGTATGCCCGGTCGCGGATAATTCTGCTGTTTTTGTCAAGTTGTTTTGTGCCTTTTTCGTAAGCATTTGTCATAAGTCCCATGTAAATCATGTCGTTGATCACGATCTGCGGACTGCGGGAAAAAATGCGGTCTCCGTACATCCACTGTTTCTGGGAACTACACAATACCACGTCACTCCATTTACCAATACGCGATTCCCTGAAATTTGTAATGCAGATCGTCTGCGCGCCCGCCTTTTTCGCTGCCTTCATGATATCTACTGTATCCTTCGACTGCCCAGAATAGGAAATTCCCACCATCACATCTTTTTCGGTAAGTGCGGCGGATATATACTGGATATAGTAGTCCTCATCGAACCGGCAGTCATATCCGAGATACAGCAGCTTTGTCATCAGATTTTTGCCGGGATCAGCTTCAGGTCATCCTCCGGACGGATGGGATAGCCGTACATGGCATAGGTTTCTTTTTCGCGGTGATTGCGCTCCGACAGGTCTTCTATGATCTGGTAACGAAATTCCTTAAAGCCGTCAAACCCCATCGCCTTTACAAAACGCATGACTGTCGGCTGGCTGACTCCGCTGCGTTTTGCAAGTTTTTCCAGAGAAATCTTACTGCACTCTATCTCATTTGCCAGCACATAATCAGCAACCTTTTTTCCGACTTGCGCAGAGATGCGTAAGTGGCTCTTATTTCATAATCTATGGTTTCGCGCTTCTGCATGCCTGTGTCCCCTCCTGAAATATGATAATTTGCAAATACTCCTGTCTCCTCTGTATAAGATTTTGCTTCCTGTTCTTCAAACATACTATTTGTAGAATTACTACATTTTCTCATTTCCCCTGTATGTACTTTTTCTACAAAAACTGCTGTTTCTATTCTACACGATTTTGAAATTCTTTTGGGTAAAACTTTTGCAAAATCGCATTTATTCCCTTTAGAAAAGCAGAAGTTTATAAGTTGTTTCGAATTTTCATAAACTCTTTAGCATGTTGTCACAACCTGTTCATAATGCACTGGTAATATAAAACCATCAAAACAAAAGGGGCTGTTGTATTTTAACAAACGGTGTTGGGGTGCTGTCAGTTCCGACTAAAAACAATTCGCGAAAGCGATTTTTCTTATAGATCCGCCACAGAATATCTTTTCCTCCCTCTGTGGCGGGATTTTTTATGCACATTGCCTTCTGGATATTGACATATGTGTGAAAATCTGCTGGCTGAATTTTTTTCTTCTCTCTTTCGGGACATATGTATAAAAACTTATTGGCTATGTCCCTCTTCTTTTGCTCGCTGGGACATATGCACGGAAACTTATCGGCTATGTCCCTTTTCTTTTGCTCACTGGGACATATACATGAAAACTTACTCACTATGTCCCTTTTCTTTTGTTTACCGGGACATATATGCCAGAAAAAACGCTATATGTCCCATTGCCGCAGACATAAGGGACATAATGCAAAGGAATGATTCTATATGTCCCACTGTGCCAAAAAAGCGAGACATAACAGAGCAAAAATTTTCTATATGTCCCCAGGATCGCCTTGCTTATTACCGTTTTTTGTATGTCACGGTCTCCTCCCCGCTGACATGCGACTGGTTGCGCTTTTCGCGCATGAGGATTTCTGCAATCTCACGCTGTGCTGTTTTTGAAATTCCTTTTTCTTTATAATAAGGTGATGGCTTTTTGTCTTTGCCCGCACTGTTTCTGGCAACATTTATTTCGCGCGGTGCATCCACCAGCAGATGTATGTTGTTGGCAGAGCCTCCGGAGAAAATAATTTTAATGTTATCTCCCAATGTAATGTATTCGCCCGGTTTCAAGCTCAGTTTCAGCATAAGAACCTTCATGTTTATTCCCCTTCATCCAGAGGATGCAACTCTCCTTATAAGAATGTTACATCTTGACGTTGGGATATATACGGATTACCATGCATTTCTGTACTATCACTCAAGAATCTGACTTCTATGAAAGGAGTAACAAAATGGGAACCACACAACCGATTCGAAATCGCAAGGAATTGCAAAAATTCAGCACGTACTATCAGACGGTCAAACCACACCCCCGCAACTATGCCCTGATTATCCTCGGTCTTAATACAGCATTGCGCATCAGTGACCTTTTACAGCTGCAATGGTCCGATGTCTATGATTTTTACACACAGCGTTTCCGCGAACATCTGCTTATACTGGAACAGAAAACCGGAAAACAAAATTACATTGCACTCAACAAAAATGCCAAGAATGCCCTACGATGGTATATGGATGCCTGTTTTCCACAGGAATGTGATTATCTGTTTTGCAAAAACACCGACCGGCAGCATCCCATCAACCGTTCGCAGGCATACCGCATTGTAAAAGAAGCCGCAGCCCAAACTACAAACAGCCGCATGGTCAGCTGTCACTCCATGCGGAAAACGTTTGGCTACCACGCATGGAAACAGGGGGCACAGCCTGCACTGCTTATGGGTTTATTCAATCACTCTTCCTATGATGTCACCAAACGCTATCTTGGAATTGAGCAGGATGAAAAGGATTCTGTCTATTTGAAAATAGATCTGTAAGCAGAATTTTGAAATTTTTTATTTTTAGGGTTAAGTTCCAGAAATGCCATCCGATATAAAAGGTGTAAATAAAAATGCAACATTCCTATAAGAATTGTTGCATTTTTACGCTGTAATTTTATTATGTTTATTATCTGTAAAACTATGTGTTCTTTTTTCTTTTCCAATCAGATCTTTGGACTCCATTTTTCTTAAAAGAACTGCTACCCGCGCCGTGCTGATTCCAATCGTATCGCTGATTTTTCCTGCCATAGCCTGAATCTATGGAGAAATGCATCATTTATGTATTATACAGTTTTATTTTTTTCTGCTATAATCATGGTAATTATAATAATTTTGAACGAAAGACGGTATTAAAATGAAAATTTCTGACGCATGTAATCATAAAAAAAGCTTATCTTTTGAGATATTTCCTCCGAAAAAGGACAGTGAACTGAAAAATATTGATGCGACACTTGATGTGCTGTGCGAACTGCAGCCGGATTTTATCAGCGTGACGTTTGGTGCGGGCGGCAGCTTAAACTGTAACCGCACGATTGAACTTGCCAAAAAGATTAAGCAGAACTACCATGTGGAGCCGGTTGTGCACCTGACCTGCCTGCATTACAACCGGGCGGAAATTGACGAATTTGCCAGAATCCTTACCGCAGAAGGCATCCAGAATGTGCTGGCACTGCGCGGAGACCGAAATCCGGATCTTACCGAAAAAGATGATTTTAAGCATGCATCCGACCTCATTTCCTATCTGAAACCGAAGGGGGATTTCTGCTTTTTAGGTGCCTGCTACCCGGAATGTCATCCGGAATCTGCCAATAAGATTGAAGAGATCCGCCACTTGAAGGAAAAGGTAAATGCCGGAGCAGAAGTGCTGCTTTCCCAGTTGTTTTTTGACAACACACAGTTTTACCGTTTTGTGGAGGACTGCCGGATTGCGGATATCAATGTGCCAATTGTTCCTGGCATCATGCCGGTCATCAATGCCGCGCAGATCAAGCGAATGATTACGATGTGCGGAGCTTCTTTCCCGGAGCGTTTCCAGAAGATCATTCATAAATTTGAAGATAACAAGGCAGCTTTATTTGATGCGGGTATGTCGTATGCGTTAAGCCAGATCATTGATCTGCTGGCAAACGATACCGATGGAATTCACCTGTATACCATGAACAATCCGGTGGTTGCCCGCAGGATCTGTGAGGGAATTCAGAATATTATATGATGTTTATTGTGTCAGGCACTTTGTTCTTTTAGGCATTATCTGCAAAAAAGTGATTCCTTCAACTCAATATACCCAATGAGCATCGGTCCGGCCCAAAATAAAAGAACACCTTCCATCACCCTCACAATAGAAATTTTTTGCGTAAAGCTCATGCTTCCGATCACGATCAGCATGGCAAATGCGCCAAATTTCCACACAAACTTCCAAAGATACTGCATCCTCACACGGATGTAGTTTTTTCGCGAAACCGGAACAAACCGAAGTATTTTTGAAACCGCATCCGATTTTTGCATCCTCCGGCTGAAGGCTTCATTGCTCCATTGATACGGTGCCAATACATAGTTATCCATAAAAACGACCATCCACACATAGCACAGTATCATCCACGCATCCCGATAAAATATTCCATCAAAAATCAGCGTCATCCCTAACACTAGCACAACAGCTGCAAACATCCAGTATAAAAACCATGCCAGCTGATCGGTGCTCTCCTTTAAATTCCGGTCAAAATTCTTCAAATTTTCCTGTTGCTTCTTATCCTCTATCGTCATCCTCGACACTCCTGTCTTTTACACATAATACCCATGTGTTTCGATTCAAGCACATTTTTCTGCACTTCACTCAACCATTGCCGTCTCACCGCATAACCTTCACTGCCACAACGCCTTATGCATTCTCATAAAACGAAGTAAATTCCCCATGCTCAAACTGTCCGATATAATCAAATTCTTTCCGGATGTCATCCTCTAAGTGCGACGACATGATCACGGAACAGTCCAGCACTTCCAACTGCTGCCGGAGCAACCTGTAAAATTCCTTGCGGAAGATCGGATCCATCCCCGCAGTCGGCTCATCTAAAAGAAGAAGCCGCGGTTTGTGTGCGAGTGCAAATGCAAGCTGAAACTTCATATTCTCACCGCGCGACATCTTCTCCACGATCCGTGCCGTGGTAAGATCCATCTGCTCCATCAGCGCAGAAAACTGATCCATATCAAAGGTATCATAGAAGCTGCCCAGCATCCTTGCATTCTCTCTTGCACTCTTCTGCCGCAAAAACAACCGCTCCTCAGAGACAAATCCGATCCGGTTCATCGACCACGCATGATCTTCCGCGATATCGGTTCCGTCCAGATAAAAGCTGCCGCGATAATGCTTCTTTTCCTCCATAATATAGCGGAAGAATGTCGTCTTTCCGGCACCGTTCTCACCGATGATTCCCATAATATAGCCACTCGGAAGTTCAAAATCCACATTTTGTAAAACGAATCTTCCTTTGCCGAATAACGCCTTTTTCCCCTGTACCTGCTTTGCAGAAAAAATAATATCTTCCATCTTACAACAACCCCTCCAGCATCTCGCGAATATCCTCCGTTCCAAGTCCCGCCTGTTTTGCGAGCGTGATCCACTCCTGCAGACGTTTTTCCAGTTCCATCAGCTGCTTTTCGTGCAAATAATCCGTGTTGTATTTGCATACATAAAATCCTTTGTTGGAAACGGAACGGATCAGTCCCTCCCGCTCCAGTTCCTCATACGCGCGCTTCGTCGTGATCACGCTGACGCCGATATCCGCCGCAAGTCCGCGGATAGACGGCAGTGCCTCGTCCGGCTGCAATTCGCCGGATATGATCTGGTTTTTGATCTGATTGACGATCTGCTCATAAATGGCATACGTTCCATGCGGTTCAATGACGATTACCATTCCCATGTTTCCTCCTTCGTTGCGAGTTCATAGACGGCGAGTTTCTCCCGGATTCCGCTCCATCGCTTATGCAGGGCATAGGAAAGAGGTGCGTAGATGACAAGATAGGTCACAAGTGCAACCCAAAATTCTACATTTGAAATCGTCGAAGAACAGATGTCGATCATCACGCAGCTTGCGATCACGCTGAATACCGTGATCGGTCCGTTAAAATAACTCACCTGCCCATAGGCTGCCCGCGACGCATTATTCCGCCAGACCAGTCCGTCGTTTGTAATCCCCGCACAATAGGACATAAAGAACACCGTTACCAGCTGCAGGATCACGCCTTTTATCATCATCGGCCGCACGATCAGCAGGATGATATCGATGACCGCGCACAACGCAAGCGGCAGGCCAACCTTAACCTTTAACATCCTCCGGATATATTCCTCGCGCATCTTTTTCGATCCGGGAACCAGATACAGCATCGGCGGCAGTGCGCTCGTGTGTGCAGTTGCCGCAAACATCGCAAGGATCATCGGCAGGATCAGACAGGTAAATTGGATGCCGCCCTTCAGACTGCCCGATACAAAAGGCGAAGACGAAGCTCCAAACAGGATCACATAAAAGATGCTTTGCAATACCTGATTGCGGTTCTTATATTCCAGAAAATATTCTCTGATCACGTTCTTATACTTGATTGCCTCTTCCATGCTCCGCTCCTTTCGCCAGATGATACATCAGTTCCTCCGTATTCGGTTCCCACACCTTCAGTGCCCTGTCATACTCCGCATGACTGTGCCTGACCAACGCGCGGCATCCCACCGGTGTCTCCTCCATATAAACCAGCCGCCCGCCAAAAGCTTTCAACGCATAACGTTCGCCAGCCACCATCCGGTACGCATCACGGACCGACTCGATATCTCCGTACAACAATTGTCTTCCCTCTTTCAGAAACAATAGATAATCGGCAAACCGGTCCACATCCGAGGTAATGTGTGTCGAGAGGATCACACTCTTCGTTCCGTCCTCAGTAAATTCTCTTAAAATATGATGGAATTCTTCACGGAAGGTCTGATCAAAATTCGCCCCCGGCTCATCGAGCAGCAACAGTTTCGGATGATGCGCCAGCGCAAAAGCAAATGCAAACTTCAGCTTTTCTCCCTTGGACAGTTTCTTATATTTTTTCTTTCCATCCAACCGGAATCTCTTAAGATATTCCTTTAACAGTGTCTCATCATAATTTTTATAATATTTTCCATAATGTCTGCTGTTTGCGATCAGAGAATCCCAGTCATCGAACCATTCCTCATGAAACACAAATCCAATATCCTGCTGTAATTCCATCTGATTTGTACGGTACTCCTTCTCCTGTATAGAAATCGTTCCATCGTACTCATAAAGTCCCGCCAGAATGTTTAACAGTGTGGTTTTCCCCACACCATTCTCCCCGATCAGTCCGCAGATATAACCTGCCGGAAGTTCAAAATGGATGTCCTGTAATGCAAATGAACCGAATCTCTTGGATACGTTCTCGGTTTTGATCATTGTCTGTTCCATGCCTTTACCTCGTATTTTCATTCGTGCAAAGTTTTGTTCCGTCTGTGTATGTGTATATATACATATATACACCATGTTGTTTTAGTTGTCAACGTAAACTTACACACATTCAACTTTTTTCTATCTCTCCATCCGGTTTCAGGCGATTGTACGCCTAAACACGCTGGTAACCATTTTAATTTTTTCCGGATCCGCTCCAACAAAGTTTATTTTTAAAATAAAGGCTTTGGGACATTCTTTCAATGTTTACCTGATCTTCCATTATGTCTAGCTGCTTTCATTCATATCTTTCCTTTCTTTTCTACAAAAAAAGACCAAGTAAATTTCTCTACTCAGTCTGTTAATAACAACAATATTTAATTATTTTCCCGAAGGGAACAGCAACAAAGTTGCCAAAACTTGTGAAGCTCTGCTACAAGTAATACCCAGTACTTAGTGGCGAAACGCCACTAACT
>ULOC01043312.1_pt1 | contig 47391 bp, 45 predicted proteins | sample 1952181 | NCBI WGS metagenome assembly ULOC01 (sample SAMEA4835592, study PRJEB28245) | human gut metagenome | biome: gut microbiome; material: fecal sample | place: Denmark | collected 2008
CATGTTTGTCATTGTTTGTCAACAACTTTTTTCATCATCATGACCACCAACCATCACTCAGCTTCCTGCCAGTGCCTGTATCAGTGTCCTCGTCACGAGTCAGCTTAGATATAATATCACGCAGACAACCTAAAGTCAACAAAAACTTTACATTTTATTTGCAAAAATATAAGCACCACAAGATATTGTTCCCTGGGTGCTTACAAACCACAATTCAATCATAAAAACGAAAGCAGAATCGTCAGTATTAAATTATTTTCATATAGCCATTGCAGAATTTCCGACTGATATACCGCATCAATCACAACACTCCCGGCTTCTGTCGCTGCCCCCATTGCTGCAAACGCAAATACCAGCCATACCAGCAACAGTCCTTTGATCAATCCGGCAATTCCCCCAAGCATATGATTTACTTCTCCTATTACGGGCAGTTTTGCCACCAGATCAATCGCAGTGGCAATCAGGTGAAAGGCGATCACCGTAATCAGCATAACAATAACAAATGCAATCGCTTTCATGGCAAGGGATGATGCTTTTGACGCAATTGTATTATACAGTCCGCTTTGCTCCATCCAGCCATCCGCAAGTTTATGTGTATCCCCTATCTGGTTCCATACGTTTGCCGGCAGTTTCATTCCCAGACCGCTGAGATCTTTCTGCTCCTGCGTGTTTTGTTCTTCTGTACTTTTTTCTTCCCCTGCCACGGCATTTTGCAATTTCTCTTTGCAATTCTTTTCAATTCTGGTATCCAGGCCTGTGTGTTCTGTCATCCAGTCTGCAACATACGGCGTTGCAAACGTAACAAAAACCAGAATCAGTATCCAGGCAGCCATTGAATAAACCACACGCAGGAAACCACGGAAGAATCCCCAGACAATATTTCCGGCAACAAGTAATACAACCAGTATCAATAACCAGTTCATTGTAATCGTACCTCTTCTATTTCTCCGTTTAATACCAATGTATAATTCTGACCATCCGATCCCGACAATACGTTATAAAGCTGCCGGTCAAACGTATAACAGAATTTACGGATGCTGTGTATGGTAAACAATTCACAGTTATAATCATCCCGGACACATATTTCATTATTATCGAGGAGCTCGATTCTGTTGTATGCGATCTCTGTATCATTCTCCATGACCGTTTTACCATTCATGTCATAGACTTTTATGTGCCAGCTGTTTTCTTTTTTGGTATCGCTGTATGAAATACCGACATATTTATTATTATAGAAGACACTCTGTATCTCCCGTTTAAACTTTATCTGTTTTTTCGGCGCAGGTTTTTGTGCTCCGTCAAACCAGATCAGTCCGGCATCGCTGATCGCGAGAAGTTTTCCGGATTCGGTATAAACCAGTTCCGATATCATCGTATTTTTGTAACTGTACGTTCCCACATTGTTGTCGATTTCATTCTGCCCAACCGAACCAAAGTTATAGAAAGTAACCGTGGAACAGGTTTTGCCCTTTGTCACATCGAGCATATCTACTGCCAGTTTCTGCGCATCCGGAGCCAGCGCAATATCTACAGGAAAACTTCCTTTTTCCTGATAAAATTCACCGCTGGCAAGTTCCTGTCCCTTTTTGTCATAAAGCCGTACATACGAGACATCATCCTCCTTCATCAGCACAGCCACCGTTCCCTGACGGGCAACACATACACGTTCAATCGGTGTTGCCGTTTCGATTTTCTTTACCAGTCCGCGTTCCGACATGATATAAATAAATGTCCCTCCACGATCATAAACTGCAAGATACTGTTCACACACGGAAAGTTCCGGCGTAGTCATTTCATAAGACTGGTTCCAGATCAGCCGGTCATCTGTATCGTGACACACGATTCCGTCATTATCATATTCCAGTATTTTTCCCTGGAACATCTTATATCCCGTTGCCGCACTGTCCTTTCTCTCCGCCGATGCCTGCACCTCAAATCCTGAATATGTGCGAAGTGCAGACCAAAGTTCTACAAAAATCACTGCTGCTACAACAGTAACGATCACAAGTGCTGTTCTGCGGGCTATTTTATGCCTGTGTCTCCTGATTTTTTCTTCCAGTTCCTCCAGGTCTTCCTGACTTGTCTCTACGGTTTTAAATTCCGTTTTTTCAGCCACCGATTTTTCTCCTTTTCGCTTACGTTTCTATCATTATAGCATTGCAGTCCCCGTTACGGAAGTAATAATTTCTGTCCAACCCTGATATCATCCGAATCTTCCAGATCATTCGCCTTTTCAAGCTCTTTTAATTTTTTCATTGATCCGTATGCCTGTTTACAGATCCCACTCAGCGTATCCCCCTGTTGTACCACATAATAATTTTGTGTATTTTCTACCGCCACAGGTTTTTCTTTTTCCTCGGCCGGCTGTGTGGAAGGAGCCGCTTCCTCTGCCTTTTTCACCGCTCCCGCCGGAACCTCTTCAATCGGTATCAGCTGCATGGGTTCACTGATGGTTTCCGTACTCTTTGCGCTCTCCGTCTGTTCTTCCACTATATTTTTTTCAGTTCCCACCAGGACTTCTGCCGGTTGTGACACATGGCGGATTTTTTCCCCTATCGTCTCCACGGTCTGCTCCAGGCCCGGAATATGAATTCGCTGTTGCCAGATTCCGACCCCGGCCAGAACTAAAAGCAACGCGATTGCGGCAGCCATCGCATACGACGTTGGTTTGCGTTCGCTCTTTGAACTGCTGCATTCTTCTTTTTCGTTCTCTTTTTTGCTCTCCGTCAGAATCTCTGGAAGCATCTGCCGGGTTCCACGTCTCGGCAGTTCAATCGTCACATCCGGGATCCGTATCTCATGCAGTTCCCTTGCATAATAGATATAAAACCCGTTTTTCGGTTGCAGCCGGTTGCCTTTATGCAGATAAAAGTATTCTTCCCCCTCCATACTGTCCATAAGGAAAAGAACCTGATGTGCACCTCCGAACTGTTCTCTGTGGATAGCTTCCAGTTCTGCTGTCAGGCGTGGTGGATATCCTTTACAATCCAACGCCCATCCGACAATAATGGAATTCTCATAAGATCTCTTAATCTCACGGAATACATCCGACCACGCATGTGTTCCCCATCTCGGCAGATTCTGTGAAAACTCCATATCCCTTACCGGAATGGCAGCCTCTACAAAGGTCATATATACACCCTGCTCGCACTCTGTATGCCCCATAAAGATGAACACTCTCCGCTCCTCATAAGTTTCTTCATGCACCCTGGCATACGCCGCATTTTCTATGTAAATCCGATCCCCCTCTGCCGGTGTTCCGATCTGTCTGATATTTTTCAGGTCACGTCCCGGTCCTTCTGCAATATCTATCATATCCTGCCTCCTTATCCGTTTTTCCAGAATATAGTATCACCACCATCCGGTAGAATTTTGGAAAAACCTGACAGGCATGAAAAAAATCGTACGACACTACCGGACATATTTCCAGACTTCAGGCAAAAAAAGACTGCCATATCCTTCGATACGACAGTCTCCTTTGTACTTGCTGTATTATTTTGCAAAAGCTTTTACTTTTTTGTAAATTCCTTCTGCGTCCAGTTCGTATTTATGAATCAGCTCAACCGCCGGTCCGGATTCTCCAAACCGGTCATTCACGCCGATACGCATCATCTTTGTCGGTGCCTTTTCACACAATACTTCCGCTACCGCGCTTCCAAGTCCACCGATTACGGAATGTTCCTCAACGGTTACGACTTTCTTCGTCTTTGTTGCAGATGCAACAACCAGTTCCTCGTCAATCGGCTTGATGGTATGGATATTGATTACTTCTGCAGAAATTCCATCTTTCTCCAGCATCTTTGCAGCTTCTAAGGACTCTGACACTTCCAGTCCTGTCGCAAAAATGGTTACATCCGTACCTTCTTTTAATACGATTCCTTTTCCGATCTCAAACTTGTAATCCTCTCTGTCATTGATCACCGGCACTGCCAGACGTCCAAACCGAAGATACACCGGTCCCACATGATCATATGCTGCATGTACTGCTGCGCGTGCTTCCACATCATCCGACGGGTTGATCACTACCATACCAGGAATCTCACGCATCAGAGCCAGATCCTCCAGGCACTGATGGGTAGCTCCGTCTTCTCCAACCGAAATTCCTGCATGGGTAGCTCCAATCTTTACATTCAGATGCGGATATCCGATGGAGTTGCGAACCTGCTCGTAGTTACGTCCGGCTGCAAACATTGCAAAAGAACTGATAAACGGAACTTTCCCACAGGTAGATAATCCTGCGGCAATGCCTGTCATGTTGCACTCTGCGATACCGCAGTCCCAATGGCGCTCCGGAAATTCTTTCTGGAAAATACAGGTTTTGGTAGCACCTGCCAGATCTGCGTCGAGCACGATGAGATTCTCATGCTCTTTTCCAAGTTCTACCAATGCGTTTCCATAGCTGTCTCTGGTTGCAATTTTCTTTACTTCTGACATAATGCTTCACCTGCTTTCTCAAGATCTTTCATAGCGATTTCGTACTGCTCGTCATTCGGAGCTTTTCCATGCCATCCGGCTTCATTCTCCATAAAGGAAACTCCCTTTCCTTTGATGGTCTTTGCAATAATGGCAGTCGGCTGACCTTTGGTCTTCTTCGCTTCCTCAAATGCTGCACGGATCTGGTCGAAATCATTTCCATCAATCACGATCGTGTGGAAATTAAATGCCTCAAACTTCTTATCAATCGGATACGGAGAACATACTTTGTCAATCTCCCCATCAATCTGCAGATTATTATTGTCTACAATCACTACCAGATTGTCCAGCTTCCGGTGTCCTGCCCACATAGCAGCCTCCCAGATCTGTCCCTCCTGAATCTCACCATCTCCGGTTAATGTGTATACACGGTAATCCTTGTTATCAAATTTTCCGGCTGCAGCCATACCAACCGCTGTGGAAACGCCCTGTCCCAAAGATCCACTGGACATATCAACACCCGGAATATGCTTCATATCCGGATGGCCCTGCAGATAGGAACCTGTGTGACGCAGAGTTACCAGATCTTCTTTTGGGAAAAATCCACGCTCCGCAAGTGTGGAATAATAAGCCGGTGCCACATGTCCTTTGGATAATACAAACCGGTCCCTTCCCTCCATCTTCGGATTCTTTGGATCAATGTTCATTTCTTCGAAATACAGATACGTAAAAATATCTGCAGAAGACAAAGATCCACCCGGATGGCCGGATTTTGCGCTATGCACTGCAGTTACAATGCTCTTGCGGATTTCATTCGCAAGTTTTTCCAATTCTAAATTATTCATTATTTATTCTTTCCTCCTCTTAAAATGGTGGTGTATTATAATTCCGTTCTTCCCTGCAATGCCCGCAGGAGAGTCACTTCGTCAATATATTCCAGATCTCCGCCAACCGGTACTCCACTGGCAATCCGTGTCACTTTAATCCCGGTCGGTTTGATCAGTTTACTGATATACATGGCTGTCGTCTCGCCTTCTAAGCTGGAATTTGTAGCAATAATCACTTCATCCACATCTTGCTCCAGACGAACCATGAGTTCTTTTAAGCGGATATCGTTCGGTCCGATTCCAAGCATCGGGGAAATAGCACCGTGCAGCACATGATAGACTCCATTGTATTTTCCGGTCTTTTCATATGCAACCAGATCACGGGTATTCTCCACTACCATAATCGTCTTGTGATCTCTGGAAGTATCACTGCAGATCGGACAGATTTCCTGATCTGTCAGGTTAAAACAGCACTTACAGTATTTTACGTTTTTCTTTGCCGAAACAATCGCCGAGGCCAGTGCATCCACGTGGTCCTGCGGCATATTTAAAATATGAAATGCCAGCCGCTGCGCAGATTTGGCTCCGATTCCGGGAAGTGCAGACAATTCCTCAATCAATTTCGCAATCTCATGACTGTAATAATCCATATTTAGAACGGAAGTCCTCCGCCCAATGCACCGGTAATCTGTGACATGGACTGCTGGGAAGCTTCATCGATTTTACGCATTGCCTCGTTGGTTGCTGCCATGATGAGATCCTCAAGCATCTCAATATCATCCGGATCTACGACTTCCTCTGCAAGTTTTACCTTTGTCACCTCATGCTTGCCGGAAACGGTCACTTCTACCGCTCCACCGCCTGCTGTGGCTGTCACTTCCTGCTCCTCTAAGTTCTTCTGCGCTTCTTCCATCTGCTTTTGCATCTTCTGCGCCTGCTTCATAATATTTGCCATATTTCCCGGCATACCGCCAGGGAATCCACCTCTTTTTGCCATGTGGGGGTCCTCCTGCTATTTCATTTTCTCTGATGATTCAGAGTTGTCTTGTATTATCATACCATTAGAAGTTTTCTTCCTCAATATCAAAATTGATTAATTGACGCAAATCCGGTACGGTATTGGCCACACTGCGCCCGCCTTCATTTAAGCGAAGCTGTACTTCCACCTGCTTTGCGCACCGCTGTGTGATCATTTCTTTCAAATGGTCAATACACCCTGCCTTATTGTCATTCAGATAGGCAAATGCATTGGCATCATCAAACATCAGAAGTAATTCTCCTGCGGGTCCGAGTGTCGGCACCGCCTGATTTAAATACTGTCTGGTGATACCACCCATCTCCGAGATAACCGATCTCCAGTTTTGCATCACCTGTTTAATATCTTCCGGAATCGCTTTGGGAAGCTCCGGCTTCTCCGGTGTCCCAGTCCCCGCCCCATCGGCACCGCTGCTCACCGGCGAGACGGTACTCTGTGGTGCTGCCGAAACAAATGCTCCGCTTTCCAGTTTCTGTTCGATATCGTCCATACGCTCATTGAGTGCCGACAGATCCTTTTCCATCTGTGGCCGGCACAGCTTAATAATCGCAATCTCAAGCAAAATACGCTTCTGCGCCGCATACCGGATCTGGCTGGACAGTTCCGAAAAAATCCGGATATACCGGATCAGTGTTTCCGGCTCCACCATCTGCGCTTCTTCTTTTAGAGCTGCCAGATGCTCCGCCGACATATCCAGCACATCCTCCATATCATCCGCGCTCTGGATAAGCAAAAGATTCCTCATGTACCAGGTAAAATCGTTCACCATCTGTCCCAGTTCCCGTCCCTGATCTACCAGTTGATCCACGGTGAGGATTGCACCTGTCACATCTTTGGCCAACACCTGACGCAGCAATGCCGAGAATACTTCTGTATCCACCGCGCCGAGCACTTCCAGCACATTTTCATAGGTAAGTTTCTCACCCAGGTGAAAGGCAATACATTGATCGAGCAGACTCAGCGCATCTCGCATGGAACCATCTCCTGCCTTTGCCACATAACGCAGGGCACGCTCCTCGACATCCACCTGCTCCGTGCGCATCAGCTCCGCCAGACGGTCAGTAATCGTATCGATGGAAATCCGGTGAAAATCGTATCGCTGACAGCGGGATAAAATCGTAATCGGGATCTTGTGTGCTTCCGTGGTCGCAAGAATAAAAATTACATATGCCGGTGGTTCTTCCAAAGTCTTAAGCAACGCATTGAACGCACCTGCCGAGAGCATATGCACCTCGTCGATAATATAAACCTTGTATTTGCCTTCCGTCGGGCGATAAGATACTTCTTCCCGGATCTGCCGGATATTGTCCACGCCGTTGTTCGATGCCGCATCAATCTCTATGACATTCATAGAAGTCCCGGCGGCAATACCCTGACATGCAGGGCATTTTCCACAGGGACTTCCGTCTACCGGGTGTTCACAATTTACTGCTTTTGCAAAAATCTTTGCGACTGTGGTTTTTCCGGTACCCCGGGTACCACAAAACAGATAAGCATGTCCTATGCGATCGGCTTTGATCTGGTTCTTTAATGTTGTAACAATATGTTCCTGTCCCTTGACATCTTCAAATTCCTGGGGACGGAACTTACGGTATAAAGCCGTGTAAGACATTTTTCTTCTCCTTTTTGCCGGATATCAGGAAATTTAATCTCCAAAACTGATACCGATCCGTTTTGCCTCCTGAATCATCTGACTGTCCGGATCAACCGTCTTTAACTTGCCTGCCACCTCTCCAAGCGGCACACATTTGGTCTTGTTGTTGATCATGGCGATCATGCAGCCAAATTTTCCATCCATAATTGCTTTGGCAGCGGCAGATCCAAGACGGGTGCATAATACTCTGTCGTATGGACACGGACTGCCGCCACGCTGTGTGTGCCCCGGAACCGCAACGCGGACTTCCACACCACATTTCTCCTGAATCTGATCTGCGATCTCATAAGAAACCGATGGATACTTGCGGGATGCTACCTTTGCCTTGTACTGTTTCTTGGAAAGCTCTGCATCTTCTTTGGAGATTGCACCTTCTGCAACTGCAAGAATCGTAAATCCTTTTCCGTCTTTTGTACGCTTATGAATCGCATCCACGACCTTGTCAATATCATATGGAATCTCCGGGAGCAGAATAATGTCGGCACCGCCTGCCACTCCTGCATACAGGGTAAGCCATCCTACTTTGTGTCCCATCACCTCTACAATAAATACACGGTTGTGGGAAGCAGCCGTTGTATGGATGCAATCGATGGTCTCTGTCGCTATATTAATTGCACTCTGAAAACCGAATGTCACATCTGTTCCGTAAATATCATTGTCAATGGTCTTTGGAAGATGAATAATATTGAGTCCTTCCTCGCGAAGCAGATTGGCTGTCTTCTGTGTACCGTTACCACCTAAGATAACCAGACAGTCGAGTCCGAGCTTACGGTATGTGGACTTCATGGCCTCTACCTTGTCCAGACCGTTTTCATCCGGCACACGCATCTGTTTGAATGGCTGGCGGGAAGATCCGAGAATCGTTCCACCTCTGGTAAGGATTCCGGAAAAATCCGAGGCTGTAAGAATTCTGTACTGTTCATAGATCAGCCCTTTGTACCCATTTTCAAATCCATAAATCTCCAGTTCGTCTACATTCGTAGTAAGTCCCTTTACAACACCACGCATGGCTGCATTTAAAGCCTGGCAGTCTCCGCCGCTGGTAAGCATTCCGATCTTCATCATGCACGTTTCCTCCTGCATATTCTCTTATTGTGTACCAAATGTTTTCACATACACATTTGTATTATAGTATAATTTTTGTCCGTTCACAAGATAAGCGACTTGAAAAATGTATGTAAATTCTGTATACTAGGTAGGGTGATGTATCTTACACGGTACCAGAAGGAGCACATCGCTGGAAAGTTCCGCTTCGCGGAAGACTGGAGAGTTGTCCGAGAGGTCGAAGGTGCCGCACTCGAAATGCGGTTTGCGTCGAATAGACGCAACGTGGGTTCGAATCCCATGCTCTCCGCTCACTTTATAAACAAAAACAGCACCGCGGTCTTTGACCTGCCCGGTGCTGTTTTTATATGTCAATGACGTCCCCGGTTATTTCCACGTCGATCCGTCATGTCACGCTTTTCGCGGAAATCACGGCTCCGATGCTCACGGGAATCGTTTGCTCTGTTTCCATCCGCACGGCTTCCATGATCCGCATCGCTGTTTTTGCCGGATGACGATCTCTCTTTTTTGCGGCCGATATATACGTTCCATTTCATATAAGCTTCCTGCGCATTGCGGGATTTGTAGATTACGTTGCGTTCCTCCCCTACAATATCCGTAATGCTGTACCAGCCTTTGTCATATTGGAATTCCACTGTCTTTCCTTCAAGTTCTTTATTTCCAAGTACAAATTTATGTATTGCCTGCTGTGGCTGCTGCTGTGCCATCCTATCCCTCCTTTTTTCCTAATACATACTCCACGGCCTGTCTCAGTTTTTCGTCTTTTTTCATTTCTTCCGTTCCCTGAAGTGCCTCTGCCTCTTCCCTGGTAAACAACTCCCGCAGTTTTACCTGATGGTTTTCTACCGGAATATAAGATACTTTGGATTTGTCGAATACCGGGCGCAGCACATAGTACGGAATTTTGCGCTCCCTGCGTGATGCGGAAAGCGAAACAATATTTTCTACCTGACAGACTCCCTGTGTTTCACTGTATATGATCTGTTTTTTTTCAAACATTCTGTCACCTCTGAAAAAGATAAAATTATCATATCACAAGAAAAAAGTTTTGACAAATGCTCCAAAACATTTTACGCTTGTCCCATGGAGGAAATTGCATATGTGGATTCTATTTGCATTTGGGTCAGCTCTGTTCGCCGGACTGACTTCCATACTGGCGAAATGCGGTATCAAAAATACCGATTCCAATGCAGCTACGGCGATCCGTACCATTATTGTACTTATTTTTTCATGGATCATGGTATTTCTGGTCGGGGCACAACACGGCATCGGAAGTGTTTCTGCCAAAACCTGGACATTTCTGATCCTGTCCGGACTTGCCACCGGTGCTTCCTGGCTGTGCTACTTCCGTGCACTGCAGATCGGAGATGTGGATAAGGTGGTCCCGGTCGATAAATCGAGTGCCATCCTCTCCATTCTTCTCGCTTTTCTCTTCCTGCATGAGAGCATCAGCCCACTGAAACTTCTGTGCGTGGTGCTGATCGGCGCGGGAACCTACCTGATGATCACGAAAAAGGAAACCTCTTCTGAGAATTCCGGGAAAAAAGGCTGGAGCTGGTTCTTCTACGCGCTTGGCTCTGCCGTCTTTGCCAGCCTGACTTCTATTCTGGGAAAAGTCGGCATTGAAAACATTGATTCCAATCTGGGAACAGCCATCCGTACCATCGTTGTGCTGATCATGGCATGGATTGTCGTGTTTGTCACGAAAAAGCAGGACAGTGTGCGCACGATTGATCACAGGGAACTTGGCTTTATCTGCCTGTCCGGACTTGCCACCGGTGCTTCCTGGCTGTGCTATTACCGTGCGCTGCAGGATGGTCTGGCAAGTGTCGTTGTGCCGATCGATAAGCTGAGTATTCTGGTTACCATTCTGTTTTCTTATCTTGTATTTCATGAGAAACTGGGGAAAAAAGAAGCCGGAGGGCTGGTGTTGATTGTGGTGGGAACGCTTGGGATGCTGGTGTAGTATCCCTTGCTATGCCCTTCAGGCGCACCAACCAGACAATATTTACCAGCTCAATCCACAATCAACACGGTCTTTGCCTTTTTTCATATAGTATACCCTATCCTTAAATGAATGAAAAGCAGGCTTTTCATTCATTTATCTCCATCAGTTCCTGAGGTTTGCAACACAACACCTGCGAAAGTTTAATAACATACTCCGCCTGCGCTTTGTTAATGTCTTTCCTCCGTTGTTCATACTGCTGAATCGTCTTGACGGGAATCCCTGTTTCCTCCGCAAGCTGGCTCTGACTGAGTCTGGCTCTTTTCCGTAACAACTTCAGATAACTTTCTACCCTGTTCTGCTGAGCAATCTCTCTTAATTTTTGCACTCCCTGCGTAATATCCATCTCATGATATGGATGATATAAATCACGAATTTTCTCAACTGGGACTTCTTTTTGTATCACCGCAAAGGTTTTCCCACTCATCCATTGATAATATGCCAACAACCATCCGGTCCAATATTCCGGGCTTTTTTCAAAATAATATCCCGGCGCAACAATTTCGTCATCCGGCACATCCATCACACGAATGGCCAGCTCTGCCCCTGACATTCCCGCAATTACAAATGGGTCTCCTTTTGAAAAACGCTCACTGTATGAAGATTCTGTAAAAAGCCGATAATACTCGTTCAACTCATATCCACAATCATATACGGCATAATTAAGCATCTCGCCCAGTACACGCTGTGCAATTCTTAAATATACTTTATCGTAAGAATAAATCATCGCTTTTCATCTCCTCGTCAATGATTCTGGAAATATACAATTCCCCCCTGTGATAGGTTTCCTTTTCCATGTCCTTATATCCGTTTCTGGCATTCCGATCCCGCAACATCTTTTTCGAATACCACTCGGCAGAAGGGACGTGTTCTTTCGCTATAAATTTGAGATGTTGAAATGCCTTTTCCGTTTTAAGGCAGTACTGCTCTCCAAGGCTTCCCAACTGCATAGCTTTCCCTAATTGCTCGTACGATATAACACCGCTGATGAAATCCCTTGCATAAGAAAAATAACTGTCATCTGCACGATATCCTATAATTACATCCACTCCTGCTAATGGAACTGGAAAGCAATCGGTAATGTACCGTTTTGCCTCTCTCTCCAGCGGTGTTGCCAATACAAACGCGCGGTTATTCAACAAAATCTCCATCCAGTGTAACAAGGTAAAGCTGCCATCATTTATATTTAAAATATGCAGACCATTTGTCTCTATCTCATATTCATTAACATATACGTCTGTGGGAGGATATTTGTAAATAGTATTTATTTTTTCATATTTTCTAATCTTTTCTCTGCAGGCTCATATCCCCCACATTTGTTGTAATACCGCTCCGCCTCTGTCATCTGCCCCAGACACTCATAAATCACACCAATATTATAGCAGGCAAGATAGGAATTGACTCCCCTGGCACGTCCCTCCGGCATCTTTAACGCCTTCTTAAATTCATCCACCGCCGCCTCAAACATTTCATTGTTCATATAAATGAGTCCCATCAGGAATTTAAAATCTGCAGTATTTCCGAATTCCTCATAAACATTTTCCAGAAACAGTGCATGATCCGCCTGTCCCGAATTCAGTAAAGCATAACCATATGTCTCTACCATGTCGATCACATATTCCAGCCTGGGATTCAGATCAAAATACAATCCACAGTCAAAATAAGCACATGCCTTCGTATACTCCCCAGCCATATAATAACTTTTTCCCAACTGATACAAAACATACGGAATGCGGGTATCCTCCTGAAACTTTGCTGCCAATGAATCATTTTCTTTCATACAATCTGCAATCTTTGTGAGACAATCCTTCTGCCCTGTTTTGCCCAGAACAGACTGTGTCAGCCCTTGCAGTTCCTGATCCAGAAGTTTAATATTACGTCTCGCTTTTTTCTTTCGTTCTTCCTCCGGCAGATCGTATCCACTGTGCAATATGGTCACCGGTGCCTGATAGGTTTCGTAATCCTCACTTCCATCCAGCGCCACTACCTGCTCATGAATTCTGCCTTCGTAATGAAACCTCTTTCGTGAGAATATGCGGTTGATCCACTCCCGGTTTTCCGGTTTCTGTTCATTGTGCTCAAAGGTATTTCTGCGCTTTATTCTACCTACTTTATCCGGATTTTTCCGAATCATCTGTTCCAGCGCAGGAATATCTATCTGATCCAGATATTCATCGCTGTCTATGACCATAACCATATCGTTGGAGGCTTTAGAGATGGCATAATTTTTTGCGGCGGCAAAATCATTGCACCAGGTGAAATCATATATATTGTGGGTATATTTTTCAGCAATTTCCTTTGTTTGATCGGTAGAACCCGTGTCCACTACAATCAGTTCCAGCCCTGTATTTTTTAAGGATACCAAACATTTTTCTATATTTTCTTCTTCATTTTTGCATATTAAACATATAGATATTATCATCCAAAAACACCTGTTCCCTATTACTAAAATATATATTCTTAATACATCTTTATAATTTTGTTGAATTTTTTCACTGCACAATAATCTATAATTGGACGTATTCTCATACTTTTTTCAAAATATTTATGTATTTCTTCATTCTCTTTGTAATATTTTACAAACTTTATTACTATATCATTATTTCCAAACTTCTTACATGAAACAATTGTTTGAAGAACCAAATAGGCTACGCACTCAGCTTCATATTTACCAAAATAAGCATTAAAAAACTGGATACGTCCACTTATCCCCAACGGAACAATCTCATTCGCCAGGTCAGAAAGATCTATTCTTTTAATAATGTTATCTTTATACATTTTCTCAATTCTTCGACATAAAAGAATTATTTCGTGAAGAGCCTGACTCGAAATCCATTCCTCATCTACTGATTTTTCTTTATTTTTGCTACGTATTTGAATATATAACTGTGAATCTTCTATTTTTTTTGGGTTGTTTATTGCGTTATATTTCCACTCAACCTTCCAAGCACTTTTATCATGCAAAACCGATCTTACCATTACAGGTTTCACTTTTTTATGTTTCGAATACGCGTTTGATCTGGCAATGACAGAATTATATATTTCAGAAAACGAATCTTCTACCTCTTTCAACATCGAATGACGTTCCATTGAAGTCTGCATATGATCAATAGCCTTGTATATAATAATTCCACCTATTGCTGCTAGAATCCACCCTAAAATATCTCCCATTGTCATTCCATCTGTGATTTTCATAAAAGTCCTAAATGCCTCTATTACCTTCTCCACGCTCGAATATCTCTCCTTTATTCTCACTATTTTCTTAAAACGAATATATAATACTCATTATTTTCTACATGTATCGTAATTGTATCTTCAGGCCTTTTTTCACAAAGCTCCTGTAAATTTACATCATTTGATAAAAAGCAGCTGCATTTTCCTAATACTTTCTCTATTATCTGTTTTTCTTTTCCTAGCAACTTTCTGTTTCTCGCCTCCAAATATATCCCGAGGTCAATTCTTTTTATAGTTTCTTCTTTATGGATAAACTCTTTCGTCGTATAAATTTCATTATAAATTTCTCGAAAAACCGGAAACTGTATTACAGGGCAAAAATCTATCCCCATCAGCCATACTTTTTCATCTATTTCAAGGTTCATAATTTTTCTGGAAACACTTCCAACACTTTTCAAAAACATACCAACATCCAACACTTTTTGTGGCTTAATATCATTAATAACCTCATAAAAAGCAAATATATCATTTTGCGTATACGTCATTTTCTAGCTCATCCTTCCACCATCCATAAATTGTTTTCTCCCCCACAAGATTCGTATTTCTATATTTATCTTCTATATTCAACTTATAAAATTTTGCTTGGTGTTTTATCTGATTATACTGTTCTCTGGAACATTTACTATTCATTTCTTTACATGAAAATTTTTCCACTCCCAATAGTATCTCTTCCGTCTGTAAATTCATAATAAGCGTGGGAATTTCTTCTGCAATTTCCATAAGATAATTTATCAAATGATCATCTATAAGTTCGTCATTCGTTGCCCAATAATACCAAACGGCCTCCGTCATAAATTGAAAAAATCTATGTTTGGAAGGATTACTTTTCACATCTGATGAAGAAATATCCTGTGTCACCCAATAATCAGTTTCCATACACATCCCACCATAACGATATAGTAATTCCATTTTCGTCACTTCCGATAAGTGAGTATCTGAAATCAATCCTCTATTATATTTTTCTATGATCTCCGGTGAAAATGAGACATATTTCATACAATTTTCTAATGTAATCATTCGTATGACTGTCTTCTCCTTTGGTAAATGCTGTTGCAGACTTTTTATACATCTCCCCACCAGTTCCGGAGCATTTTTCAATTCCTGCCACACAACCACCCATACAGGTATTTTCCCGTCAAAACTGTCCTCACACTGCACAGGTTCAATCAAACCGTTTTCCTCATCCTCCCTTTTAAAGAAAGAAACATAATCTCGGATCTTTAGTTCAATCAACTTCTTCATCAATACATTTTTCTTATCTTTCTTTTTTAAATCTTTTATTTCTACAAGTTTTACCCTTTCCTCAGTAATTTTTTCTGATTGCATATAAAGCCATACCCGAAATAACCGTTCAGACAAAAATCCCATTACACGCTTTTGATATTCATCATATGCAGCTATATCTATCCTTTTTTCCACCTCAAATAAAATAGAAAAAAGCCATTCACAATATTGGTCAAAAATATATTTTTTTGTAATCCACATATTTCCGGGATTCATTAGAATCCCCTGCATACAAAAATCAAATGCTTCCGTATACTGTGGATAAATCTCACATATAATCTCCCGACACGTATCCAGATCCCTGCTATAATGTTTTTTCTCATAATCTTTATAAACCGTTGTTTCTTTTACACAGCTACTATTAGGGATAATAATTGGATATTTATCAATCAATTTTTCTATATATGATTTATCAATCAAATTTTCATCCTTTACAAAAAATCTTCTGTAATGGCAAATTCCAATAATATCACACTTATAATTTTTCCACAGCCAGTAAATTCCTGTCAGTTCACAATATGTTTGATTTTTTAAAGAAATATTATCGCCCGTGTCATCGCCTAAATAACCATAATTTTCTTTTCCAGCTTTTCCCACCTGCATCAAATAATGTAGACCATCATCAATTTCATCCACTTTTTTATGCGTCATTACAAAGATTTTTGTATCCATTTTTCCTCTAATTCTCATAAAACAACTTCAAAACTTTACTCAAAGAAAATAAGAGATATAACATTTTTCAATGTCAATATCTCCTATCTAAATTTCTTGTTTATTATCTAAGAAATCACTTCCTGCGCTGCCTGTCCAAGACTTTCAAATGCCGGGATCAAGGCTTTCACAGCTTTTGCCATTTTATTATCGTTTTTCTCTTTAATTCCTTCGCTTAATGCCAATATTTTAGAATTAAAATCTTCCTTTTGAATTCTTATTTTTCCTTTATTTAATAAATCCATTGTTCCATTCATTACCTGAACTTCCCAATTAATCGCATCAACAATTCCTTTTAAAAATTTGTCTGTGTCCTCTAAACGTGCACCTGACAATTCTTTGACAAGAATTTCCATATTTTGCACAAGGCGTCCATTAAATTCTACCAATGTCTCCAATGCCTCTTTTTGTTCAGCTATATTATCTTGCATATAATTTTCCTCCTAAAATTTATAATCTAAAATTATGTATCGGCATTTTTTTATAATTACATTACTAATTTCACCAATTTAATTTGGTATACAGTGTCTTTTTATAATTTTTTTTGCCACGTTTGATACAGCCGGACAAATCCCCAAATCATCAGATGCATATATTTCTCTTCTTAAATAGAATTTTACATTCTGATATTTTTTATATGCACAATCAAAATTATTACAATCTATCAAAAAATTTTTTTCAATTCCGTTTTTTCGCTCTTCCTGCATAATCTCCAAAATATTTTTTAAAATGGCCATCTCTGTGTTATAGAATCGCTCGTCATCCACTTTTTGAAATAATCTGCGAACTTCCTCTTCCTGTCCCATAAACAATAATTTTTTCCACCCTTCCATCATTTCCATTCTGATTGCAAATTGATTTTGATATTCAGGCGGATATACTTTAGACAATTGATAATAGTTTGGAAAATCTTTCCCATATTCTTTCAGGAAAGCATCTAAAGACTCGTCATATCTGCACAAATTAAGATAACCACAATCATGAAATGCTAACGCACTCTCTCCTCCCATAACCCATACTCCATACCCTGCTTTTCCAAACTCCATTGATTGTGAAAAATCATAAAAATCCCATCCTGTAAGTATATCTTCTCTCCATGGTAAATCATACTGCGTCATCATAAACATTCCATCAATGGCTTTTGCCACTTGTGTCTTTCTTCCAAGATCATTATAATAAGCTTTTTTCTCACTACAAGCAAGTACATATCCAATATTCCATGATCTATAAAATCTTCTATTTTCGGGAACACTATGTCCCCCTAACACACCTATCATTCCGACATTTTTATGGTTCTTAAAAAAATCTATACATCTGCTCAATATATTTTTTTCTATCAGAAAAACATCTTGATGCATATATACTTTATATTTTGCATCTGACTGATTCATTGCCTGATTATATGCTCCAAAAATTGACTTTGCCTTTGAAATTGCAAAAACTTCAAGACTAAATCCTTCCGGTATCACAAGTCTGTTCAAATAAAAAATACATTCCCGATAATATGTCTCATTATTTATACATATAATAACAGCAATCTTTTTATCATTCATTAAAAATTCCTTTCTAGCTTTTTCACCAACTTTGTATATACTAATGGAATTTTTTCTATTCCCTTCATATTTTCCAATATCCGTAAACGACTGATCTCTTTTTTCATACACGCTTTTGCAGCAAAATTTTCAAATACTTTTAATACTTGTTTCTTATCTACTGTAGAATGTAATATAAAAACAATCAATGCATCTACAGAGATTCTTTTCGCCATAAAATCCTCCATAATATTTTTATATTCACTTTCTGGTAAACCAATCTCAATTCGCCTCAATGCAAAACGAACTTTTATATATTTCTCATAAATCTCTTTCCATGTTAACCCTTCCCCAAAAAAACTAAATGGTACCTCCATTTTTTTTTCTATTCCCCATATATCAGTCATTACTCCAATCATTTCCAAAGTGGAATTCTTCTTTCCCCCCTTTCTGTACTCCAAAATAACAGCTTGTACCTGTTCCCACTCACCTTTGTTTAACATTTGTTTTAATTGTTCCGCTAACTGTGAACTAAGTTCTTCCCAATCTTTCTGATACTCGAATTCAAAACCGTTTTCATCATACAAAAATTCTTTATATTCATTAATGCAAATTATTCTATCTCTATCATATCCCGATAATTTTGCAAAACTACTATCGTGAATTACCCATGGTTTCTGCATATATGGAACTACGATTTGATACCCAGCCTTTCTCATTTCAAAAGAAGCCGAAATATCATAAAAATCAAATCCATAAAACAAATCTTCTCTCCAACGTATATCATATTGCGTTGCAATCAGCAATCCATCCACCGCCTCTACCTGTATATCTTGTTTAATCTCAGGATTACCAGAAAGATAATAAGCCACATCAGCATCTCTGCAATCAATACTTGCAACATCCCATGCCAAATATGTCACACCTGTTTTCGGCATACGAGTTCCCCCCATCATTCCAACCATCCCAATTCCCGCGCTTTCAAACAAACGAAGTAAATCTCTCAAAAAATATTTATTTCTTATAAAGACATCCTGATGCATATATATTTTATATTTTGCATCAGAACTCTGCATTCCTAAATTATATGCAGCACACATGCCCGTTGCATCACGAATAGCTATTATATCAACCTCATATCCTTTTGGTCTAATTAACCGCTTGATCCAATATTGGCATTCGTCAAAATATAGCTCATTATTTACGCAAATAATAAATGCAAATTTATTCTTGTCCATCTTTTTCTTCTACTCCAGCTAAATTCAACATTTTTCTCACCTGTTTTAAATACGAAAACTTTAGTTGTACTTTTTCCCACCCATGATAAGCAATTTCTTTTCGTTCCTCCTTATGAAATAGAAAATAAGAAATTTTGTCCAAAAGATCTGTTTCGCTCTCAAAAAAAACCAACTCTTTTCCATCACAAAAATTTTTTCCCAACTCTTCTTGATAATTTGACATCAGAAATCCACCTGCTCCCATAATATCAAGTGCTCTTAAGGGAATTCCTGTTTCTATTGACCGTAACGTCATGTTCAAATTAATCTTTGATGATCTGAAAACTTCTGGCATTTTTTGATAATAGTCTATCGGCTCTTTAATCGTCGCATTCGAAATTAATTTTTTATTTGAAGCCGTATACACATTCAAATTAAATTTACCCGCTATTTCATTCAATAAATGAATTCTCGTATTCGATGTTATCTTTGCATTCAGCGCGTCCGAATACATACGCTCATCTGATATCATATAATCTTTGCTCATACCAAAATTTACATATTTATTTAATTCTTTTACTATGTGATCTGATAATAACTCCGGGATCAAATTGTATCCATAAATTTTTTGTTGTACCGCCATAATGGCCTCTAGATAACCTCTCAAATATTCTGGCAAATAGCAAATCTGATCATATAAATTTTTATCATATAAACTTCCAACAAAACTAACATCGCAGCAATATTTCACCTCTTGTTCCAAATTACCAAGCTGCTTATTAAGTCTTTTTGTGTTTACTGCCAAGGGTAAATGATGTACTTTTTTTGCCCCCAACTTTCTTACCACCTCACATTGAGCTTGGTCAAAAATAAAAATATAATTTTGATCGCATCTAACCGTTTTTGAAAACAGCGTATAATTAGGAGAATCATAAATCCAAGAAAGATATTTTTTATGGAGCATTTCTGCCACTCTCGCAATTAACGGGAAAAAATCAAAAGAAAAAATAAGATCACATTGCATTTCAAGAACCATACGTTTTAATTGCTTTTCAAATATCTCATCTCTTTCATAACTTTGAAACGAAATATTGCATTCAATCACTTTATGTCCCAATGTTTCAAAAGTATCCACCATATCCTTTTTTGAATTTTCATACCATGTGTAATATAATATAAGCATATAACACTCTCTCCCATTTTCTATTGCATTAAAACTTTTACTTGTCGAATTTTTATGTTGGAGTATAATAATTTTATCAAACATAAGGAGCTTTTTCATGACAAATAACCCAGATATTTCTATAATAATTCCTTGTTATAACTCTGCCCCCTATCTCCGCAGCTGTTTAAACAGTATACTAACCCAAACAGTTAATCTGCATCGTTTACAACTGATCCTTGTCAACGATGCATCGACTGATTCTACATCCGACATTCTATCTGAATACGAATCTAGTTATCCTCACGAAATTTTAGTTTTAACTCTATCAAAAAATCAAGGGCAGGGGTATGCCCGCAATCTAGCTTTGACTTATGCATCCGGTACTTATATTTTATATGTAGATGCAGATGATTTAATTGCCCCATACAGTATAGAATTATTATTAAAACACGCCAATATATTACAATGTGATATATTAGAATTTGACTTTACACGTAATTACAATGCTTTGACAAACATACAAACTGCACTTACAGTCCCCCCTTCTATATATAATATTACAACACCTTCACAGCATCAACTTTTTTGCAGCTGTGGTTTTAAATATGGCACCATATGTAACAAGTTATACCTACGAAAATTTTTACAAGATCATGATATCATAAATGCTGAACACCTTGTACATGAAGACACTTTGTTTTCTGAGCTTTCCAGCCTATATATCCATCGTTATGCCTATTTACCAGTAACCCTGTACTATTACCGCCCCAATTCCAATGGCACAATGTTACAGGCTGCCTGCAACGATATCCATCAATTTGATCGTTTAGAAGTTCAATTGCAATTTTTAGATGAATGTGATCAACGAAATTTACTAAAAAATAATTTTTTTGCAATTGAAACTATGTTTATCCGCACATATTATATAGACACACTGTTATTTGTTCTTGAACGTTTCGACACCCCACCACTTGACAAACTTCAAGAAATGCAACATACAATATTAACATGTTTTCCAAACTACACTGAAAATCCACTTATATCTTATCAGCAAACTCCTCTGGAAAACTTATTACTTTCCTCGCTTCAAACACCTTTTTCAAACGATCTTTTTTTTACTCTAAAAAAACAGATAAGAGAGTTATAAAAACTCTCTTATCCAGGTTCTCACATCATTTCAAATTTTCTGCATCCTTTTTTCTCCCATTCTCCTCGTATAACATTTGAACAATCTGAGCAACTTGTAAAGAATCTTTTATTATATTTTCAGGCACATTCAATAATATTACTTTTACCATAATCCAAGTAACGTTTTTTTGAAGCAAATATTCTACATTTTTCTTTGACAAACAACCCTTTGAGCACTCCACAAGGCAGTGTAAAACTTTTCGATAATGCTCTATCCACAACTGTAAATTATCAGAATACGCTTGCAATCCAACGATACCATGCTTCTTTTCCTCCTGAGCAATATACAGCAATTGTTCTATCATCGGAATTTCCTGTTTTATATCAGACAATTCTAATCGTACATCCGGTCGTATTTTCAAATATTCATAAAACATATTTCTTGCATCTTCAATCTTTCCCATCCGCACTAACTGAGACATTGCAAGTTTCAATTCTACAGTTTCAGCTTTCTCTGCTGTAATACCTATCGTGCCTTCATATACATGTAAACGATTTTTATCCAACCATATTTTTAGCATCTGCTCGGACAAAAAACCAAATACCCGTTGATTATACAAATCATATTCGCTTATATCAATTCTTTTTTCTACTTCAAACAGAATATCAAACAACCACTTTGCGTATTTCTGAAATATGCCTCGCGATGTTACCATCAAATTTCCATAATAGTATACGTTTCCCTGTATAGCCTGTTCATAATATTGATAATAGTCCGGGTACTTTTCCTTTATTACTTCTCCAACCATCAACAAATCTTTTGCATTATGTGCTTCCCCATAATATTCTATATAACTTTTATCCGCCTCCACTCTATTAGATACCATGACATCATACTTATTCAATATTTCATTATATTGTTTTTGATTCATGATTTTTCTATCTTGATCCAGAAAAAATCTACGATAATGACAAATGCCAATAATATCTGCATCCATTACATTTTTCCACACCCAATATACACCTGTTAATTCACCATAATAGCAATTCTTTTCTGAAATAGAATCCCCTGTATCGTCTCCTAAATATCCTAAATCATTGGATACAGCCCTACCAACTTGTAGCGGAACATAAATAGGTTCTTCCGGTTCCATAAACTTTTTATGCGTCATCGTAAAGATCTTCACTTTTGTATCTTTTTTCATCAAACATTTCCCCGTATTAAATTAACTAATTGTGCAAACTCCAATTCAGAAATATTTTGTTCAATTAATGCAACCTGAAGCTGACTTTTTTCATCCAAAACCTGTTTTATATATATATTATTCCTATAATTTGGAATTGTTTTTCGAACTATCGCGCACATATTCCGATACTCCTGATACTTTAAATCAGAATATCTCAATGCAAGCATTTTCAAACCTCCCAAATAAAAATATACCAAAAAATTCAGTTCCATTTCCATCGGATACTTCTCCAATGCGCCTCTTTTTTCACTTTCATTCCACATTTTCATGGTTGTTGTAAAGATATCCATATGATAAGCTTCATTTTTTTTTAAAACAATAGAATTCGGGTTAATGTAGTAATGGTATAATTTTTCATTCAAAAAATAGATTCTTTTTACATAAAACTGACTTAGCATGCCCCAATATATATCTTCATATGTAACACCTTCCGGAAAAGACAAATTATTTTCTGAAATAAATTCTCTACGATACATTTTATTTGTACATCCATTATCCATAATGTCCGTTACAAGGAACTTTTTCCTTTCTTCATCATCTTGTATCGTAATTAAAAAATCCTTCTCTTCTCTCCTTGAACATTCCCTCCACAGCATCATATCATCCGTATCTCTCCCTAATTGATACCTCACGATATCACAACTATATTCCTTCATCTTATCGGATGCCAGCTTATACGCATCAATCTCCATCCAATCATCAGCATCAAGAAATACTATAAAATCCCCTGTAACATATGAAAGCCCTATATTTCTTGCTTTCCCAAGTTTTCCATTTTGTTTACAATCTATCACTAAAATATTATCCGGATATAATTGTTCCCACAACTTCAATTTTTTTAAAGTTTTATCTGTAGATGCATCATTTACACAGATAATCTCCAACTGTTCCAAACCAATTGTCTGATGTACAACGGACTTCAAGCATCGATCAATATATTTTTCAACATTATAGCATGGAATTATTACGCTTACTTTCATATTTTTCCTTTAGCCTTCCATTATTTCCATCAGCTGTTTCGCTCGATTCTGCCAGGTTTGCGTGTTTATTGCATACTTAAATCCATTTTCAGCAACCCTTTCCATCTCTTTGGGATGGCTCAAATACCACTTTATTTTCATGGGCAATTTTTCCAAATCGTCTAAAGAATAAATTAAAATATTTTCTCCATCTTTCACCGTTTTTTCCAAATACTCGCTACTATCAGTCAGAGAGACACTATGATTTAACATTGCTGAATAAACTCTGTCATGCACCCCTGCTTTAAACCACGGCATTACATTCAATACAATTTTTGCGTCTGCTATCAACGGAATCGTTTTGTCAAATGGAATCCTTGCGTTTATTGTTAAATTTTCCTGTTTACACTCCAAAAATTCCCATCCCTCTCCATATACATGAACACGCACATCGTGATTTGCCAAAGTTTTTATAACTTCTGCTCTCATTCTGCTTCGAAGCATCCCATCCATATCTTGAAAAAGTCTCACTGTATCACGCAGTTCTTCATCCGAAACTGATATAGAATAACTTTTTAATTTCATTTCAACTGTCTGTTCCAATGTCCATGATTTATGTATCAACAACCATTCAAAACACTCTAGCCAGATCTTTCTTAACCCATCTCCCAAGTCAGCAATATGATATTCTATATTATCATCTATTAGATATGCTCCTGTAAATAAAACATCCATAGAACGTTCTTCCAGAGGAATAATCGGCTTCAGCGGTCCAATACCAGCCAGCGGTAAAAAGTAACTTCTGACTTTTCCTTTATAAAATCGATTTATAAATTTCTGATGATACTCATCTACACAAAGAAATGTCAATTTTTTTATTGGAAAAATAAGTGCTACATGATAGTACATCGGATGATCAACTATCAGATTATAGCAATCTACATCCAATACATTCCAAATACTTTCATGCTCATCCGTTAGTATATTTAACCCAGCATGATTAAAAAATAAAGCCCTCGTTTGTCCCGGTTCTGAGAATTTTTCTATTTCTGGACGAATATCCCTTTGTTCAGAAACATCTGCAAGCATAACCTGATAGTCGTTTTCTTCAAATCCTTTCGCTATCAATTCTGCAAACATTCGTAATGAATCTGTATTAGATTTAAAAATAATAATTCTGTTCATATTTTCCCTAATTATCTCTTTCTGTCATTATTCGCTTGCAAAAATAATTCAATTCTGTCTGAGAAATCTGTCGATTAAGCATTTCCAATGCCTTCTTAAAATTTCCCGTCAAACTTTGTAAATATTTATTTTCTTTATACTCTGGCACCTCTGCAAAAATAGTATTTTTTAAGTTTTCAAATTCTGTTAAACTGAGTGCTAAATCACAGCTTCCCACAAAATATAAGGTTTCTATAAAATAAGACAAAATAAAATAATATATTATCTCATCATGAAAACGTATCCAAATCTCTGTCTGTGCTTTTAAATTTTTCAAAATACTTAACTGCACAACTGCATGATCTAATAATTTTCCCGGCTGTCTCACATATTGATGCATAGTACTCTTCTCATGCATTCTATAATAATATAGTGGTTCCTCCGTACAATATACTCTTTTTACCGAAAGAAGCAAAGGATACACAAAAGAAGGTTCTTCATAAGCACGTCCCTCTATAAATCTAGCACCAATTTTTTCTATAAAGCTACGCTTATACAACTTTGTCTGACTTCCACAAGTCAAAGCCTGTCCTGTAAGAAACAACTTCTGCATTTCATCGTCTTCTAAAATAATTAATCCCTTAATTTCCGCCGGATCTTCTACCCTCATGATTCCATGATCATATTTAATCATTGGATACTGTATCATTTCAAGATCGTATTTCTCCGCAATATCATATAATTTTTGATATAATGTAATATCTACCCAATCATCGGCATCCAAAAACACAATATATTTTCCACTTGCAACCGATAAGCCAACATTCCGAGCCCCACCTTGTTTTCTATTTTCAGACAATGTCTCGACATGTACAGAATCAGGATATTCCTCTTTAAATTGTTGTAATAATTCCCCTGTTTTGTCAGTGGATGCATCATTAATAAAAATGACTTCTAAATTATCAATTCCAATCGTCTGCTTTTTTACAGACTCAAAACACTCTTTAATATATTTTTCAGCATTGTAACAAGGGATAATGATTGATATAAATCTCATTTTTAAAATTCCCCCACTAAACTAATTATGATACTTTAAAATTTGCTTTTCCATTTTCAATTTTTATTTTTCCAAAAACTCTTTGATCTGTTTCTCCATACAGCCAACAACATCATTACCTTTCAGGTAACACTTTGACCACTCAACAATTTTTCTCATCGTTGTTTCTACATTCCATCTTGGTTTCCATCCAAATGTAGACTTTATCTTTGAGCAATCCAGTTTTAAAAAGTTAGCCTCATGCGGTCCTCCATCATATTGATTAATCCACTTAATTTCCATACCAGTCTGATTGTGCCATTCACGGCAAAATAAATCTACAAGATTTCCTGTTGTCCAGCAATCACTATCATCAGGGCCAACATTATAATTTCCTGCCAGACTTTTATCCTCATATTGAGCCTGTGCAATCATCAAATATGCAATTACCGGTTCCAATACATGCTGATATGGTCTTGTCGAAAACGGATTACGAACTATAATATCTTTCTTATCTTGTACCGCCCTGATACAATCCGGAATTATTCTATCTGCCGCAAAATCTCCACCGCCGATTACATTTCCAGCTCTGCATGTAGTAATTGCAATATCTCTATCTGCAAAAAATGAATTCAAATAACTGCTTGTCACCAATTCAGAACAAGATTTGGAATTAGAATACGGATCAAATCCATTTAACTCTTCATTTTCCCGGTATCCCCACTCCCACTCCTTATTCAGATACACTTTATCGGTTGTCACATTCACAAATGATTTTACAGAAGAGGTGGTTCGAACACATTCCAGTATATTTACCGTTCCCATTACATTAGTTTCATATGTATAAACCGGATTTTTGTATGACTCACGTACAATTGGCTGAGCTGCCATGTGAATCACAATTTCCGGTTGGACTTCTTCAAATATCTTTTTCAAATGATCTAAATCTCGAATATCTCCAACAATTGAATTGATTTTATTTTTTAATCCAACCATTTCGAATAAACTAGGATTAGTCGGAGCTTCCAATGCATACCCCGTCACCTGTGCCCCTGCCATTTCCAGAACTTTACACATCCAACTTCCTTTAAATCCAGTATGTCCAGTTACAAGTACCTTTTTGTTGGTGTAAAATTTATAATTCATATCTTTTATCTCCAAGGAGCCATATCTTTTTCCCATAATTTCTGCAAATAATCTCTATCATGTATATTATCCATCGGCGACCAAAATCCATCATGACAATATGCTGCCATATTACCCTCTTTTGCCAATTTTTCAAATGGTTCGTCCTCTAACATACTCTTTCCATCTCCTAAATATTTAAATATTTGAGGTTCCATTACCATAAACCCTATGTTCACCCAAGATTGATCTTCTCGTGCTTTTTCTTTAAATCCTTCTACTATCCTATCTTTTTCATTCAACTTAATTGCACCAAATCGACCTTCTGGCCGAGTCGTAGAAATAGTTAAAATTTTATTTTTTTTTCTATGAAACTCTAGTAATTTTTCTAAATTCACATTAGAAACCCCATCCCCATATGTCAACATAAATGTTTCATTTCCTATATATTCCTTTACTTGTAAAAGTCTTCCAGATGTTAGTGTATTTTCCCCAGTATCAACTAAAGTAACTTTCCAAGCTTCAGCTTTATTATTGCAAATTTTTATATTTTCATTTCTCATATCTATTGAAATATTATTTCGATTTATATTATAATTAACAAAATATTCTTTTATCATATGTCCTTTATATCCACAACACACAATAAAATCTGTAATATTGTATTTTTCATAACATTTCATAATATGCCATAATATAGGATATCCTCCTATCTCAACCATTGGTTTAGGACGGATTTTAGATTCTTCACTAATTCGAGTTCCTTTACCTCCCGCCAATATAACTGCTTTCATTTTATAATACTTTCCCTCTTTCAATATATGTATATTTTAATTTCTATTTAATATTTTTCAATCCTTTTTGCAAATTATACTCTGGATTCCACCCCGGCAATATTGTACCAATTCCTGTAGGATCCATTATTTCTCTCTTTCTATAAGGTTTTCCTCCCCACTTTATATCTACTGCTTTAGAATGAATTTCAAGATACTCTCTTACTATCTCCTTTAGATAAATTGGCTTTTTCTCTCGCAATGAATACTTCTTATATTCTCCAAAATCCATTTCATTTAAAAGGAAAATCGCTCTTAAATACCCATTTACTATATCATCAATATAACAATAGTAAAGCTTCTGTTCTCCACCTGACATATCAATTTGCTCCCCATCTTCTAAATTTGAAATTATATTAAGAATTTTTTTTCGATCATCATCAGGTCCATATGTATCAAATATTTGTACTGTAATAGCTTTACAATTCTCTGCTTTTATATAATATAATAAAATATCTTCTACTGCCTGTTTTGTTGCAGCATATAAATTAACTGGATTATAAATCTCTCCATTATATTGTTGCCAATATGTACCCGTATTAATTATTTTCTTTACTCCTGCATTTACAGCAGAATCCAACACAACAGAAGCAAATACTATATTACTTTCCAACAAATCTAATATATTTTCTTTTGAATGTTCTCCATAAAACACCCCAGCTAAATGTATCAATAAGTCTGGATTTATCTTTTTAATCTCATCATATATCGTATTGTGATCATAAATAATAGTTTCTTTCAAAAACTGTTTTACATAAGATATATCTGTTTTTTCTCTTACAATAGCATATATTTCGTATTGACTGCACAATGCTGCAACCAAATGTCTTCCAATATATCCCGTAGCTCCAGTAATAATAATTTTCATTTTATCTTCACTCATAATCCCCCATATTTTTCGCAAAACATCTTAAATGACATTAAATTTTTGTCTCTTTCTGAAAGAATAGGTTCCTCTCCTATGTCTTTCCATGCAATTCCGATATCAGGATCATTCCATCGTATTCCACTATCTGCCTGTGAAATATACTTCTCCCCACATCTATAATGGAATTTTACAGTATCAGATAACGCCATAAATCCATGCGCAAATCCTCTGGGTATATAAAATCCTAATTTGTTCTGTTCGCTAAGTTCTATTCCCTTCCATTTCCCAAATGTCTTTGAATTTTTTCTCAAATCAACTACAACGTCATATATTTTTCCTATAGATACTGTAATATATTTATCCTGCGGACATTCCGTCTGAAAATGTAATCCTCGAATTACACCTTTTTTTGAAAAAGTCGTCATATCCTCACAATTATTTAACACTATTCCATTTGCTTTAAAAAATTCTCGCTCATATGTCTTCATAAAAAAACCACGTTGATCATATACAACAAATGGATGTATAATTTTCAGGTCTTTAAACTCCGTATCCTCTATTTCAAATTGTTGGTTCATATTCATTATATATCCTTTTCTTTTCAAATCACTTAAATATTTCAACTTTAGGTATTAATGTGATAAATTTACCTCCCCATTCTTTTATAAATGATAAGTTTTCATGAATCTCATCTTTCAAATTCCAAGGAATAATTATTACGTAATCTGGTTTTGTTTTTTTGATTTCATCCGGTTTTAAAATTGGGATTAATGATCCTGGTAATAAACGCCCCTGTTTATTTGGATTTGCATCTACAACATAATCAATTATTTCTTTTCCAATTCCACAATAATTGAATAATGTATTGCCTTTTGCAGCCGCACCGTACCCCACAATTTTTTTTCCAGATTTTTTTAATTCAATGATTTTCTCTAAAATATCGATTTTTATTTTTTTTATCTTCTCTGAAAAATCTAGATAAATTTTATTTTCATCCATACCAAATTGCTTTTCTTCATCCATTATCAGCTCTACATTTTTTGAAATGTTTTGTCTTTCATTCTCTACATGCGTTGCATATACCCTCAATGATCCTCCATGTGTATCCAGTTTCTCTACATCATAGATTTTTAATCCTTGTTCTTCAAAGATTTTACTTACTGCAATGATTGACAAATATGAAAAATGTTCATGATAAATTGTATCAAACTGATTATACTTTATTAAATTTAATAAATGGGGAAATTCAACTGTAATAGTTCCATTATCCTTTAAAGCAATCTTTAAGCCTTTTACAAAATCCCCAATATCTGGCACATGTGCTAATACATTATTTCCAATTATTAAATCTGCTTTTTCTGTTAATCTCTCAGCAAAATTTTTCCCAAAAAAATCTATTTTAGTTTGAATTCCCTTCTTAATAGCAACCTCTGCTACACTTTTCGATGGTTCTATTCCAATTGGCTCTATTCCATATTTTTTAAAATACTGAAGCAAATATCCATCGTTCGATGCTACTTCCATAACAACCGAATTTTTTTTCAAAGACAATCTATCAACAATCATCTCCACATAATCTTCACAGTGCTTTAACCAACTTGTTGAATACGAACTAAAATATTTATACTCTGAATTGAAGATTCCTTCAGGAAGTTCAAAGTCTAAAACTTGTACTAATTTACAATTATCACATACAGCCACTCTCAATGGTAACTCATACTGACCTTTCCCCACATTTTCTTTTTCTATATAATCATTAGACAAAGGTTCCAAACCTAAATCAGCAAATAACGTTTTAAGGGGTTTTTTACAATATCTACATGTATACATTTTTATCTCTCTCTTTCATTCTAATTTTCCCAAATTTTCCATGGTGCCGTTTTGCTTAAATACATCTGTTCTAAACTATTTTTATCTCTAGCTGTTTCCATAGGTGCCCAAAAACCGTCATGTAAATAAACAGAAAGTTCTCCCTTATGTACTAATTCATTCATCAAATCTTCACTCATAACATCGTCTTTCCAATATTTTTCTAAATAGGGAAATATATTTCCATTAAATATCATCGTACATGCATCCGTACATGCAATCATATGTTCTCTTGATACATTTTCAGCCATTTCTCCCATTTGCGTAATCGGGAGTATTTTATTTCTTCCTGTAGGTGTTGCCACAGCCATGGTCACAATCTTTCCCTTTTCATAATGCTGCCTTTTCATTTTATCAATATTAATATCGGATACGCAGTCTCCATATGTAACTAAAAAATCTTCATCCTCTATATATTCCTTTATCATCAACAGTCTCTGAGCAATTGAAGAATCTTTTCCTGTATCTACAATTGTAACTTTCCAATCCTCCGTCTTTTTTCTATGTATATCTATATGATTAGATCCCAAATCAACAGTAATATCCGATTGGTATAAATAATAATTCATAAAATAATTTTTTATACAATCTCCTTTATACCCAACGCATATAATAAAATCCTTTATTCCTTGAGAAGCATAATTCTTCATTATATGCCATAAGATTGGTCTCCCCCCTATCTCAGCCATAGGTTTTGGTATAGGATCAAATCTATCTTCAACTATACTAGGTAATCCACCCGCTAAAATTATTGCCTTCATTTTTAGTCACTCCATTTAATATTCTATATATTATAATACCATTGCCGGCAAATGTTTTCTTTTTTCCAATACAATCATTGCATCATAATAATGAACAGAGTATATACTCTTTGTCAACTCATCTATTTGTAAGTCTGGTGATGTAGAATATCTTGCATTCAGCTTATCTATAAAATTTTTTGAATATTCAATAAAACTATTAGGTTTGCTATATCCTCCACCATATTTTGGCCAATATGAAGTTTGTAAATCTTCACACAAATAAATACCGTCTTCCGATAAATGTGGATACAGTTCTTCAAAGGTTGTAATCTGTTGATTCATTGTATGTCCACCATCATCAATAATTATATCTATATGTTTATTTTCACATTTTATTTTTTTCAAAAATTCACGATCTTCCTGTGATCCTATATAAATTTTGATTCTATCTTCCTCATAGTTTTTGCATTCCTCCATAATATCAACGCCTATAATTTTACAATTAGCCCCAAAATAATCCTTCCACATTTGGAGACTTCCTCCCCCCCAAACTCCAATTTCTAAAATTGTGACTTCTTTACCTCGAAACTTTTCAAAGAAATTATTATATACCTCAAAATAGTGAAACCATTTTGTCATTTTATTGTGTTTTCCAAAGAAAAAGAATCTTTCTAAATCATTCATGGATTTTACATCAATCGAATTAATCAATTCATTTCTATTCTTTATTTGCAATAAATTAATATTGGATTTTAAATGCATAACTCCCAAATTCACATTATACAATCCGGTTTCAAGAATTTCCGTTAATATTTCATTGCTCTTTCGAATATAATTTATAAGACTTGGAACCAAATCGTAAGCATTGCCATATTCATTCATTTCAATATTTTCTTTCATTTTTTTTATGATAAAAAATGCATATTCTTCTACCCAATCAAGTCCTCTTCCATAATATTTTTCTTTTATTCCACATGAATATTGCAATAAACATTCCACCTGTTCCAAAATATCTAAACAGATGTCCTTTTCTTTTTTATTTACCAACAACTTTCTCATTGTATTTAAACAATCAATATATCTCTCTTGTAAAATTACAATTTGTTCCATTTCATCTTTATTATTCATCATTTTTTCATGTGATAATCAATCACATACTCCCTCCTAATATTCACTGATTTTTTCTGCAAGCAAAACCGCATGAAATATATTCTTTACACCATATTGCGAAGCATCTACTTCAACCATACCATCTTTGTATACTTGAGTTCTATATCTTTTCTCATTATCATTTATAGGTTCTTCATCTTTTTTTTCTTTTTTCAGTACTAATTCTTTCCACAAACCATCTTCTTTAAACCACTTATAAAAAGAGTTTCCATTTTGTCGCGCTGCATAATCCATTTCAATAACTTGTCTCTCATAAATATATTCCTCTTTATGCATTAATCTATATAAATTCACATACCACTTTTTCATATTAAAGTTCTGTTCCACCATTTCCAGAGGAAGTATTTTCTTTGCAACGACACGAATTAGGCAATTATAACATAGCCCTATATCTGATGTAAATCTTGGAACAAGTCGTTCAATTGGCGAGCTGCACCAACCTCCAATATAACTATTTTCTCCTACCGCTCCATTCTTTCCTTTTTTATTTACTTTCTCTAAAGTATCCAATAACCTTGTATACGCAGCTCCTGTAGAACAATGTGCCATTCCCGCCATCGTAATAGGATAGTCAACCATAGGTATTTTTTTATTGATTGCCGAATTAACAACTCCCATAAATATATCTTGACATGGTCCATCCCACATTCTTCCCGTTTTATTTAATAAGGTCTTCATATAATTTCTTCTAAATCCAGAATTTATATAAAGCAATGGTAACCCATACATAAGTAACGGTTGCTGTAAGATACTGGCAATATACGATAATCCCTCTTTATAATATATATTATATTTTCCTTTTACTGCCGCGCAAGGAAATGTTAAACGATCTGAAATACCTGCACCATAATCAGGCCACTGATACTGCCCTCTATTCCACATTATCACTTCATCTTTACATCTATCTAATACTTCATCTAATACATTTAATGACCATGGTAATAAACCATCATCAGCTCCTATTGGAATAATAAATTCTCCTCTAGTTTTCAAAATTGCATATTCAAAACTTTTTGCAATAGCAAGTGTCCTCGGTGTTCTAATATATTTAATATTTTTATTTTTTTTCATTAATTCCATACACAAATCATGTACATTTTCATTTCCTTGTGTTGAATTATCACTTACAAGGACTTCATATTTTCCTTTCCATCTTTGATTTAAACATGTCATCAAAGTATATCTCAACGTTTCTGCATTATCTTTTGTTGGAATCACAATAGAAAACCGATATTCCGGTTGCGAAAAGACATCTTTTTCTGCATCGCATTTATAAACTTTGCTAATATATTCTAAATAGCTTCCTGCCCAACCAAATGTAAGTTTGTCTTCCAATACTGGAGTCTTCATCAAAGACAGTCGTTCTACTTCACAGCCACGTTCCATTTCTAGCATTAATTCATCTAATACCGCACCTGTTCCTATTATGCAAGACATTCCCTTTTGAGTTTCATTTTTACAAATATATCCCACCAATTCCATCAAGTTTTCTCTCAAAAAAGGAAAAACTGTTACATCTTCATATTTTTCTGCCCGATCTATACAATCCTGTAATTCTGCAATTTTATTACTTTTTTCGCATTGCGTTAACATAATTACTTTATGTCCTAAACGCGAAATCATATTTGCAAGCACATCCCAGTTCACCTCTAAATTATCTTTGCAAATAATTGTAAATGTATTTTTCCCTTCTGATAACATTTCTATTAAGAAGCCTATATTCTGTTGCTTCAAAACCTGTCTTCCTATATTTTCTTCTACAGTACTTTTTATCAATGCACTGTGTAAAATGCTTGCAACAACATGTACAACTGGTTCATTTAAATAGTATGCACATTTACCAATATCACCAATGGCAGATGTATCATCTTCCATAGTTAAATATTCTTGCTGTATCTGAGAAAATCGTTGCTGTATTTCAAATAATTCATTTTGTTCTTTCATGACCGATACTGTTTCTTTATCGTCACATAATTTTGTCAAGACCTCTACTACAGGTAAATATTCTTTATCACGTTCGCAGTTTTCTTTTAACTGTTGAATAATATATATTAAGCAATCTGCTAATCCATCATAATTTTCTAACAGAGATATACACTCTTGCAAAAAGAAGAGGATATCTTCTATACTATGCGAATGATCATCTTTAACTTCTTTTAATATTTCTCTAATTGTCATTGGGTATTTATTCATAAGATTTCCAATCCTCCTTGATTTATATGTTGCTTAAAATCCATTTTAAGTCATTAATTATTATATAATATATCGGCACAACTATAAAATTCTATTACCTTTTACAAACATAACCGCCATATTCAATAAATTATTTTTATAAACTGCAATTGGCAATTATCTGATTTTCATATTCAGGGTCATGCAATTCCTCTGCATTATCATCTCCTGCCAATTCGTTATTATATTTATAGCGAACGGGTACTCTCTCTCCTTTTCCTGCCAAAAACCACTCATATTCCAGATCTATATGTCCAATATCCAATGCCTGATACCCCTGAACCGCCAAATCATAGGCTAAAACCCCGGCAGATGGTCCCATTGCCACCAAAAACAGTGTATCATCTTCCGCATTTTCCAAGGCAGCCTTTAAAATATCATCATATCGGTCAAAAGAACTTGTTGCCGGTGCCAAAATACGTTTTATTTCTTGCGTACCCTCCAATAAATCATTTCCTACCCCCATTCTGGTCTGGGCCCCCTCCACAATAATAACCTTTCGATCTTCCCATATTTTTTTCAAATGTTCAAATCGTTTTTTAGGTGCTCCTGTCATATTATCTTTATACATTACATACGGCCTGGACACATATGCATCATAATAAATTCTATCATGCTCCAATAAATCCATATGTTGTTTTCTGATTTTTCCTTCTTCTGCAGTCATGTAAAATCGAATTCCATCTGCTGCAAACTGTGTATATTGTTCCAAAGATCCATAATTATTTGCAATAGCAATCAGTATATTCGGATGGTGACTGTGTAGCACTTCCTCCAATCTATCGGCCAGCTTATCATCCAATCTTTGAAATTTGTGCCTATAGATTTTCGCTATCTGCGCAAATTCTCCATCTCCAAATCTTGCCATAGATTTTCTTCCGTCAATAATTTCATCAATGGTTTCTTCGCAACTTCTTATGGCAGGGAAATAATATTGTCTTCTATTCAAGGCCGGATCAAACAATTCATATTTCAAATTATCGCACCTTGCTTTTGTAATATTCTGATTTACATCAAGTGTTGTCTGATCACCTATAATCTTAGAAACACTTATCATAACTTCATTATTAATGTTACACATATCATGTAATACCTGATTTACATTTTCACGTTCTTTCAGGTAATTTAAATTATCTTTTTGAAGTTCTACTATTTTTTGTTCCATAAATGAAATTCTTTTTTCTAATTTTTCTATTGTGTTATCCATTTGTAATTTTCCATTCCTTTTCTCTTACTGCCATTTATCCATCAATATATTCATCCAAAAAGATTTTACGCTGTTGATAATAATCATCAAGATTTAATATGCCATCATCATGTATGCACCATGGCTTTTCTGTATACGGCACGACAACCTTATACCCACGTCTGCGAAACTCGAAGCTCTGGGACATATCATAAAAATCCCATCCCTGAAACAAATCACTTCGCCACTGAATATCATATTGTGTTGCCATCAAAAGTCCGTCTATTGCTTCCACGGATTGATATCTTTCTTCGACTCTTCCAAACAGATACGCGTCTGAAAAATATATACTATTAGAATAAAGCATTCCAACTCTTTTGCCATACCACATTACTGCACTGTCATGTACATCCATGTTCCCAACCATGCCTATCATGCCTATCTCTTTTTCTTGAAACAACGACAATATATCTTGTATAAAATTACGATTTACGATAAATACATCTTGGTGTAAATATATTTTATACTTTGCGTCAGTCTCTTTCATTGCCTGATTGTACCCCGCAGTCATAGAAGAAGCATCTTTTATCACCTTAAATTCCACACTAAATTTCTCTGGTATATACAGTCTTTGTATGTAATATAAGCATTCTTGTTCATACAATTCATTATTACAACACATGATAAAGCAAATTTTATTCTTGTTCATTTAAAGTTATCTCCCATAGTTTCTGATATTCTTCCAACACTGATGATGGGGTTTTAATTTGCCTAATACAATTTTCTGCCATAAGATATTGCTTCATTTTTACGCAAATATCTGCCATCTCACAAAAAACAATTTCTTCCGGTTCCAATTCTGCCGCATAACGTAGCATACTAAATGCATCAACATATCTTTTTTCTTCTTTAAAAACCATTCCCAATTCATACGCAGTATGTGCCTTGTCAAACGAAGAGGTATGTATTACATATTTAAGAAAAGAGTTTGATATTTTATTTTTTAGTATGTCTTTACCAACATTCACCTTATCACCGGTGAATTCCAAACGCCATACTAAAAATTTTATTCTCAAATATTTTTTTTCTGCGTCTTGCATGTCATCTATGCCATCAAATATTTGATATGCGTCTTTTTCATTTTGTTCCATATAATAAATACTTAAAATTACGCTCATATTTGCAAAATGATTATCTATCAGTGAAAGTTCTCTTACTTCTTCTGTCTGAAATAATGCCAGCAATTCTTCATACTTTTTATCTTTCAAAAACCTGTTTACTTGTCGTTTACACTTTTCAAGACTCCTCTTCCTTCTTTCCTCTTTCCTTTTAATATCTGCGATATCCTCTATAATCTGTTTTTCATACTTTTCCATGCACTACTGCTCCATAATCTTTACAACCTTTTTACAATACTCTGTTAGTTTCTCCTGTGAGAAATCCTCCTCTATAGACAAAATTACTTCTTTTAATTTTCCAAATTCCTGCAAATTCATATACTGATTCACTTTATACTCTGGAAATAAATTTTTCACATTTTTCTGCATCTGTGTAAAATACTCCCTATCCAGATATAAATTTGATTTTCCCGCAAAATATATAGTCTCCATGTAATAACTGTATAAAAAATGTAATTCTATTTCTTCATAATATTTTTCTACATACTTTTCCCGAACAAGTTTCTTTAATAATTCCATTTGTACATATGGATGATCATATAATGTTTTTTTCTGCATCATGTGAAATCCTGTAACACTCATGGATGTTTGTCTATAATAATACATTCCTTCTTTCATACAAAAAAATCTTTTTGCCTTCAATAATAACGGATACACAAAATATGGCTCTTCATATACAACTCCTTCCAAAAAAGCAGCATTTGTCTCTTCCAATAATTGTCTTCTATACAATTTATTTTGACTGCCAAATGTCAAAAACAGCCCTAACAGTAAACCTCTCTTAATATTTTCAACTGTTCCATCTAAAAAACCATATTGCGTACTGGTATCAGTAACAGTAGTTTCCGGGTAAACATGAACAAATGGAAATTGTACTATATCTATATCGTTCTTTTTTGCCATATCATAAGTTTTCTCACACATACAAGGATTTAACCAGTCATCTGCATCCAAAAAAGCAACATATTCCCCTCTTGCATATTTTAAGCCCTCATTTCTTGCTCCCCCCTGCCTATGATTTTCTTTTAAATCAATCACCGTCACTGATTGCGGATATTTCTGCTGAAATTCATTTAAATATCGCAACGTCTGATCTGTAGAGGCATCATTCACAAATATTATTTGAAGTTCTTCCATGCTCATCGTCTGTCTGCAAATACTGTCAAAGCACTCTTCTATATATTTTTCTGCGTTATAGCAGGGAATAATTATTGTTATTTTCATCCTTTTTACACCTTACATTTTCAAAACTTGTTCCAGTCCGTTCAACACCTGTTCCACACAACCAAGATACTCTGCATCTTGCAAAAACTCATTTATAACCTGATCCAGCACTCCAACTCGTGCCATTTCCTCTTTATATGTTCCAATCAGCATACAACGTGCACTAAAATTTGCACTAAGATTTTGATTCACGCTTCCCTTCGTTGCATATACATCTACCAATATTTCATCAAGATATTCTGCCTCGTATGTTCTGCTCAACCGTAATAACCATTCATAATCTTCAAGGCTGGCATAATTCCGATTAAATTTTCCTACTTTTTCTATACATTTTCTCTTTACCAAAACCGTAGGCATGCCTACAAGATTTTCTACCAACATATGTGAATATATATTTCCTGTTTTTTCTGTTTCGTCTAATTCTTTTCTGGGAAAGTATCCTTTTCTTCCATCTAAGCTGTTATATTCATAACATCCATACACAAATCCAATTTTCTCTGAAGTTTGCTGCAATCTGCCTAGTTGTTTTTCCAATTTATCCCTTCTCCAACAATCATCACTATCATGAAACGCAATGTAATCATACCGCGCAGCCTCAATTCCAACATTTCTTGCATTTGCTGGTCCACTGTTTTTTTCCAGTCTAATATAACGGATTCTCTTATCATCAATAGTTCTGATCATTTCTTCTGTATCATCAACAGAACCATCGTCCACAATGATAAGTTCAAATTCTTCATATGTCTGTAATAATACACTTTCTATCGCACGTTTTACCAGTTTCATCCGGTTATATGTTGGTAAAACAATGCTTACACACTCTTTTTTCATAACTCTTGTAATATATCCTCTCTTTTTTGGAATTTCTGTAGAATTATGGTATAATATACCCTATATATTACACCATTCGGAGGATGTTTACCATGCATTTTGTATATATTCGCGTAAAAAGTTCAGGCTATGATATTCCTTGGGCTCTAATAGAATCCGGGCACCATGTAACCGGCTATGATTCTGCTGAGTTTGATCCTCTGTCGCCAATTCCAGAGCAACTTGATAGTCTTCGTTCTTTTTTGTCTGATATCTCGTTTGACTATTTGATTTCCTATCTTTTTATACCGGAGATTTCAGAAATCTGTCAGCAAAATGGGTATAAATATATTTGTTGGGTATATGATTCTCCATTAATTTCTCTATATCATCCTGCGGTTCACAACCCATGCAATTATATTTTTATTTTTGACCGTTCTGAGTATGAACACATGAAAAGCCTGAATATCCCGCATCTATACTATCTCCCTCTGGGCGTAAATATTTCTCGCATGGGGGCTTTAGATATTACCCCTTCAGATGAAAAACAATTTTCTTGTGATGTTTCATTTGTCGGAAGTTTATATGAAGACAATTCCTACAATAGTTTTATTTCCCAAATTCCGGAAGATTTAGCAATTGAGTTAAAACTCTATCTTCTTAAAAATCTTTGTCAATGGGAAAATGTTAAGCCCTGGCCCAAAGTTTCACAACAAATGGTCAACTATATGAAAGAACATTTCGGTGCCGATATATGGAATCGCAACCAAATGGATTTAGATCTTTATCTTGGAATTCTTCTTCTAAGTCGAAAACTTGCAGAAATGGATCGTACCACTGTATTAAACGAGCTTGCAGCAATCTATCCCGTTGAACTATACACCAGAAGTAATTGTTCCAATCTGCAAAATGTTCATATACATGGTGGTGTCGATTATTACACTGATATGAGCAAAATTTTCTTTCTGAGCCGAATAAATTTAAATATAACCCTTCCATCTATAGAAACTGGATTGCCACAACGAATCTTTGACATTATGGGCAGTGGGGGATTTGTTTTAACAAATTATCAAAAGGAAATAGATGAATATTTTACTATAGGAAAAGAAATAGAAGTATTTCACAATTTGGAGGAATTAAAAGAAAAAACTGCTTATTATCTTTCTCACGAAAAAGAGCGACTACAAATTGCAATAAATGGCTACCAGAAAGTACGCAGAAATTTTTCTTACCAACATCAAATGATGAAAATTCTGAATATTATCACGGAGGATTAGTATGAAACTTTTATTTTATCGTTACGGCAGTATCTGCGAACCGGATATTGTAGAAGGATTTGAGGAATTAGGCCATAAAGTATATCAAGTAACAGAAGAAATGCAAAACAAATCTCTGTCGCCTCAAGAAGCTATCTGTTTGGTACGCGATTCTTTGTTTGCCCATCCTGTAGATTTTGTTTTTAGCATAAACTTTTTCCCTTTTCTGAGCGAAGTATGCAAAATTTTCAAAATTCCTTACCTGTGCTGGACAGTTGATTCTCCAGTAATGGAATTATACGCTACTTCTATTACTAATCCATGTAATTATATTTTTATGTTTGACCACGCACAATATGATGAATTTGTATCCTTAAATCCTGGACATATTTTCTATCTTCCTCTCGCTGTTAACATATCCCAAAAACAAACTGCGATTGAACAAGCGACCTCTGAAATGAATGCAAAGTTTTCATCTGATGTTTCTTTTGTTGGTTCACTTTACACAGAAAAATGTCCTTTCGACCGTTTAAACAACCCTCCTGCGTATCTTTCTGGTTTTTTAAACGGAATCATCGAAGCACAGCTTCGAATATATGGAGGTTACATCGTCGAAGATTTGTTAACTGATAAAATCATTTCATCTTTTAAAGAACATCTTCCTGGATTTTATCATTATCCATACAATTCCTATTTGACAGATCGAAAAACAGTAGCCCAATTATATATCGGGAATAAAATTTCAGCTGTAGAACGTGTACGAATTATGGATATAATATCTCAACGCTTTTCTGTTGACTTATATACCGCCAGCGATACTTCTTCATTGCCTTATGTTCACAACTGTGGTTTAGCTAAAACATTTACAGAAATGCCTGTTATATTTTATAACAGTAAAATCAATTTAAACATCACCTCTAAAGCAATACGTAGTGGTCTTCCTCTTCGTATTTTCGATATACTCGGCTGTGGTGGATTTGTTATTACCAATTTTCAAAGTGAATTACCAGAATATTTTATTCCCGGAGAAGATTTGATCTGCTATGAAAATATGGAAGATTTACCAAATAAAATTGATTATTACCTCAATCACGAAAAAGATCGATTGGAGATTGCAGAAAACGGATTCAAAAAGGCAAACACTTTTCACACATATCCTATCCGGCTTACGCAAATGTTATCACATGTATTTTCTTAAAGGAGATTATTATGCAAAACGTGTTATTTCTTGATTGGCCTTGTTTCGGCTCAGTAGATGCCATTTATACATTAGAACAGCAAATGGGATATACTCTCACAAAATTTTTTCATAAAGATTATCAGGAACGTATCAGCTCTGACTTTGATAATTATTTTTCTGAAATTATAAAAGGAAAACATTTTAAATTCTGTTTTTCTTTTAATTATTATCCTGTCGTCGCAGAAAACTGTAAAAAGCATGATATTCCTTATATCTCTATTGTGTATGATAGTCCATTTGTACCACTATACTCATATACTATCATTTATCCAACTAACTATGTGTTTTTATTTGACAAACAAGAATATTTAAAATTTAAAAAAATGGGAATCAACACTGTATATTATACTGTATTGCCTGTGAATTCATCTATCATTGACTTTCTAAATACAAAGAAATTTAACAAACAAAAACTTACCTGTGATATTTCTTTCGTTGGCTCTCTTTATAATGAAGCTCACAATTTTTATGAACGACTTGCAAACGTAAATGATTACACAAAAGGGTATCTTGATGCAATAATGGAAGCTCAAATGCGCATTTATGGTTATAACTTTTTAGAAGAAGTATTAACTGATGATATTTTACAGGAGCTTTTTCGAGTCTCACCCTATGCAAATGATAAATACGGAGTAGAAACGCCAGAATATATTTATGCAAATTATTATCTCTATCGAAAAATTACATCCATGGAACGCATTCGTCTTATAACTAAAATTGGAGAAAAATTTCCTTCCCGTTTAAAATTATTTACAATTAATCCCAATGCCACATTTCCAAATGTTAAAAACATGGGTGTTGCAGATTATTACTCTGAAATGCCCTACATATTTTTACATAGTAAAATCAATTTAAATATCTCTCTAAAAAGTATTCAGTCCGGAATTCCTCTGCGATGCATGGATATTCTTGGAAATGGTGGTTTTTTACTAACAAATTTTCAGGCAGATTTTTTAGATTTCTTTACACCTGATGAAGATTTCGTATATTATTCTGACACTGATGATTTATTAAATAAAATAGATTATTATCTTTCTCACGAAAAAGAAAGAAATGCAATTGCCGAAAATGGACATGAAAAAGTAAAACGAAACCACAGTTTCGAAAAATGTTTTTCAAAAATTTTACAAACCGTTTTCCCTCATAATTAATTATTCAAAAGAGGATTTTTATAATATGAACAAAACTAAAATCAGTATTATTGTACCAATTTACAATCAAGCATCTATTCTTCACGAATGCTTAGGAAGTCTCATTCAACAAACTCTTCCTGATATTGAAATTCTTTTAATTAATGATGCTTCAACAGATAATTCTTTAGAAATTATAAAATCGTGTCAAGCACAGTTTCCTAATATTGTGCGCGTTATCAATTCGCCCATAAATCTCGGACCCGGAGGAGCTCGCAATCTCGGAATCGAATCTGCCTCCGGCAAATATATCGGTTTTGTAGATAGCGACGATATAGTTTTACCAAACATGTATGAAAAACTATATTTCACAGCAGAATTAACAGGATATGATGTCATTGACTGTGGATATTTTAGTCAAAATAAAGATTTAGCAATCTTACATACTCCTGACTCGTGTTGTGGTATTCTTGATAATTCCAAACGCTGTGAACTAATTGTTGGTGGTGGTTACGTTTTTAGTAAACTCTATCGCAAAGATCTTTTTACAGATACCAATCTTCGTTTTGCCCCAAATGTTATTTTGGAAGATGCTGATTTTATAGGTTATCTTTATTCCACTATAACTTCTATTGGAAATTTAAAAGAAATATTATACATATATCGTGATACCCCCGCTTCTGCGTCTAAAATTTTAGCCCCTGACAAATACTATGCTAATATTTTCGAGGCAATCAAGCGGATTTATCAAAAGCTTCATACACTTCCAAATTATAAACAGATTCGTCCTGCTGTAGAATATGAATTACTTCAAATGTATTCTTATGGAATTAATTCCTGTTTAAAATCATATCAGGCTCACGATTCATATAATATTCTTAAGATGTTACAAGATTTATCAGACTTAAAAAAATCTACTGTTTGTGGCGACTACAATAATTTATATATAAAAGAAAAATTATCGCCTCTAGATATTTCAATCATGAAATTAAATGATCTCAGTCCTCAAGAGTTATTAAAACAATTTTCATAACAATGATTTTTCTATATATTTTCATGCAACATAAAAGAGCTGCCGAATGGCAGCTCTTTTAAAATGGTAATTATGCAATTACTGAAGTAATGATAATACACCCTGAGTAGACTGGTTAGCCTGAGCAAGCATAGACTGTCCTGCCTGAGCAAGAATATTGTTCTTGCTGTACTGAACCATTTCATCAGCCATATCTGTATCACGGATACGAGACTCAGCGGAAGAAGTATTCTCAGAAATATTATCCAAGTTGGAGATTGTATGCTCCAGACGATTCTGTAAAGCACCTAAGTTAGAACGCATCTCAGAAACTTTTGAAATAGCACTCTGAATCTTATCCATAGCAGATCCTGCCGCTGCATAAGAAGATACGCTTAATCCGGTTACATTAAGGGATGCTGCATCCATGTTTGAAATGCTGATTGTAATCTTCTGGCTTGACAGAGAACCAACCTGTAAATTTTTTCCTGTGAAAGATCCATCCAGTAAGTTCATAGTGTTGAACTGTGTAGTAGACTGGATACGTGTAATCTCAGACTGTAACTGATCCATCTCTGACATGATTGCATTTCTATCAGATGTAGTATTTGTATCACTTGCTGCCTGTGTAGCAAGTTCGTTCATACGCTGTAAGATAGAATGTGTCTCATTTAATGCACCTTCAGCTACCTGAATGAGAGATACACCATCCTGTGCATTATCAGATGCCTTATTCAGGCCTCTGATCTGGCTTCTCATCTTCTCTGAAATTGTTAATCCTGCAGCGTCATCACCTGCACGGTTAATCTTGTAACCAGAAGATAACTTCTCTGAAGACTTAGCCTGTGCGCTTGTTGTGATACCTAACTGACGGTTTGCGTTCATCGCTGTGAGATTGTGCTGTACTACCATATTTTTTTCCTCCTTGAATTAAGTTGCAGCTTCCATGCTGCAATTTGATTTGTTTGTGACAGTTTTCTATGCGGCCGTACGCTCCGCTTCGAATTCCATCCGATTTTGTAAGAAACAATTGTTATCTTGTTTACTTGCTATATATATCGGACGGGGTTTGGAATACTTTAGCATTAATTTTAAATTTTTCAAATTTATTTTTTCTGTCTCATTTTTCAAAGTAAATGCACCCCCATATTCCCATGTGGGTTAAATTTACTTTTGGAAAGCTGCTTTGAAAAAGTAAATTCCAGTGCACTCAATAAAAGGGGTGCCGATTTTTAAATCGTTACTGCAACACATCCATGCTTGCCTTTTTAGGGACGCAAATAGTTTTCCATTCAACATAAACGTTTCCGAAAAACTTTATTTCTGACTATTCTCTGATATTTTAGCGAACTTGATATTGTTTTTTGTGATAATTGAAATGTTTTTCAATTATCACAAATATCGGAGCATGACAGATCGAATAATTATCTCACTACTTTTTTCAAAATTAGATCAATATTTGCTAATCATCATTTATTCTTTATAATATTTTTAATTTCTTCAATTGTTTTAACACGTTTTTTCTCGCTAACCTCCTCTATATAATTAAGTTCTCTCCATTTGATACATTTTAATATATTTTTTTGTGTAAATGGATTTCTGGCATAATATTTTATTTTTGGTACATGCTCATCAATAACTAGATCTGTTAATTTATATTTCTTACTAATCAAAAAAGTATTACCTAATAAGTTTGAATGTCCACTGACCGATACTCTTATTGTATCCATTTCCAAACAGACAGGATCTTTTCTAACAAAATCTTGTAATATCTTTTTCGGAAACTTTTCTAACTCAAAAGAAAATCTAAAAAAATTATCTAATGCATGAACCTCTTGAATAAGTTCAAATTCCCCATTAGTCAACACTGGATCAACTTTCTTTTTTACATAAAAGCATGACACAGTACAACGAATATCATAAATTTTAAATCTGCTCTTATTTCCAACCAAAACTCCCAATGTTAATAAATGATTAACATTTTCGCTGGTTCTATGTCTAATCACTAATTTATTGGGTAATATTATGTGTGGTTTCCTATTCAATATATACGCAAAAATATATCCTGTTAACACAGTTTTACAAATCATCTCAATAAATCTTTGCATACTTAACACTAAAAAAAGTGAATTTGTTTTTATCTTACTCTCTAACGTCCCTAACAGCGAATAAATTAGTACATTATTTAAAGATATATTATTTTTCATTTCACCAAAATAATATATGAAGCCAAATATTATTTCAAAAATGACATAGCATATTAAATAAATCAATATACTTTTAGCTATTTGCATCATTGTTTTCATTATTGTCAAGCTCCACTACAATAACCGTCTTATCATCCGTAGATTTATTACCTAATTTACTATTCAATATATCAACAGCTTCCAAAGAAATCAATTCTTTTATAGACATTTGTTTAACAATTTCTTCCAAACCATCTGTGAATAATAAAATTTTTTTATACTTATCTATATTCATTTTTCCTGTTATAACAAAATCTAATGCGCTTTCTCTACCATCAAGCACACCGTATGAATATGGGTGATAAATGTTATTGCAAATGATGTGCCGTATTTGGTATGCTGTAAATTCTTTACTATGCTGGTGTATAAGTTTTGTCTGGCATGTTGTAAATTTTTTTTTGCAGTTCTCATTAACTACCATTCCTATACAATCTCCTATATAACCGTAAAACAATTTATTATTTCTTAAAATTGCAATAATACCTACTGTCCCTGGAAGAAAACTACCCGAATATGAACGATTAAATTTTTTTATTTCCCTATTACCCTCACTAAATGCTTTTTCTATACTTTCATTTTCATTAAAAGGAAATGAAATCAGACTTTTATGTGCCTTTTTTAAAAACAATTTTGATACCTCAAAAGACGGACTAGGATCTGGATAGTGTCCATCTTCTCTGTCTCTTGTCACACCATCCAAAATAATAAATATTCCATTGTCAACATCCACTAACACACAATCTTCATTTGGCTTATCAAAAAATTTTGTATTTCTTTTTGTAGCAATTTCAACAATATATTTCATTAAATCTTCACCTTTTCTTTCAATTAATAATATAGCACCACACTTCCAAGGAAAGGTTATATAAAGGATGCTACTCATGATGGTTTTGTCTGAAGAACAACTGAATAACCTTAATAAAGAAGCACTTGTTATCATCGTGGCTTCTCTGCAGGATCAGCTTAGTTCCATGCAGTCCCAGCTTACAGATACCAACCGGCAGCTAGAATTGCTTACTGAACAGATCCAGATCATAAATCAGCGTAAGTTTGGGCACCAATCGAAAAGTAATCTCATCGAAGGATAACTCACACTGTTTGAATCATTCAACAGGTCGAACCGATAGTAAGTAATACTGCCTCTGAACCAGAAATATCAGAAGTTACCATCGCTTCTTATCGCCACAAGAAAACAGTTAGAAAAAGAGATGCTGATCTCGACGGTCTGCCTGCCCGTGTCATTGATCACCGGCTTCCGGATGAAGAACTGGCCCGGCTTTTTCCTCACGGATACAAAGAACTTCCGGACGAGATCTATCGCCGGCTCCACATCATCCCGGAAACATTTATCGTGGATGAACATCATGTTCATGTTTACCTTCAAAGGATAATGACGTAACCATTGTAATGGCGCCTCGTGGGACGGATTTGTTCCGAAACAGCATTGCGACTCCTTCGTTGGTCGCTTCCATCATAAACGGTAAGTATAACAATGCCCTGCCTCTGGAACGGCAGGCCAGAGCCTACAAAGACAACGGTATCAAGCTTGTAACAAATACTATGTCTAACTGGGTGATCAAAAGTGCAGATCA
>ULOC01000054.1_pt1 | contig 46606 bp, 51 predicted proteins | sample 1952181 | NCBI WGS metagenome assembly ULOC01 (sample SAMEA4835592, study PRJEB28245) | human gut metagenome | biome: gut microbiome; material: fecal sample | place: Denmark | collected 2008
ATTAATCCGATGGCTCCTACGAACCACCACTTCTTTTCTTTTATTTGTTCCATATTCTCACTCCTATTATCTAAAGTATACAACATTAGAAAATAAATTTCAATATAGATTTACAATTTATACAAAAGAAAAATTCTAACCCTATGTTAGAACTTTCCATATAATATATTTGATTTTTTCTTTTGCTTATTATTATCAACTCTTAGTACATCAAAATAATTAGTACAAAAAACCCCTAAACCAAGAAAACTATCAGGAGAAGATGGACCAGTAATAAGCTTATATCCTTTATCCACATATTTTCTATAATATCTATAGTCATCACTATATGGATCATTAAGCACATCAAAACTAATAACATTGCCCATAAAAGCACCCACATTTCTAACTACATAACAATCAAATTCATAATCAGGCACAAACCCATATTGCTTCATAAAAATATTATAATCATCCATCTCATCATCACTTAATGGAATATTTTTAAGACCATTATCATCTTTTATTAATTTTTCACCATAAGTACAAGATAAAAAACCATCATGCTTCATATAATAATTCCTCTCTTTTTCAAGATTATTATACACAAATTACCATTATTTACAATATAAAATAATAACACACCTTAAACAAGTATTTGTAAAAAATGCATATAATTAATTGGTGATCGCATGAACTTTGCATTTTTAGTAAGTTTTTTAGCTAGTATTTCTACGCTTTTAGGAGCTGCTGTATTATTTATTGAATATAAAGATAAAAATAAACTAATAAGTAAATCACTATCTTTTGCATCAGGAGTAATGATAGCAGTTAGCGTATTGGATTTAATTCCATCCTCAGTAATAGGTCTTAGTAAAAATTTTTATATATTTCCATCAACCCTACTTACACTATCATTTATGGCTATTGGAGTAATTGTATCATTACTTATAAATAAATATCTACCATCAGATTTTGAAAAAGCAAAAGATAGTAAATTATACAAAATAGGAATATTTTCAATGTTAGCAATAATTCTACATAATATTCCTGAAGGAATAGCAACGTTTCTAACAACAAACGCTAATGCAAAATTAGGCATTACGCTAGCAATAGCCATTGCACTTCATAATATTCCGGAGGGAATAAGTATTTCAGTACCTTTATATTTTGGAACTGGTAGTAAAACAAAAGCAATACTATATACCTTTATATCAGGAATTTCAGAATTTTTTGGTTCAATCCTTGCATACTTATTCTTAAAAAATATAGCATCCGATATATTTATAAATCTTCTATATGCACTAATAGCAGGAATAATGATAAGCCTATCAATTGAAGAACTAATTCCTAATGCAAATAAATATTCAAAAAAATCTGTTGTGATTAAATATATTTTAATCGGAATAATATTTATGGGAATTGTACATTTTATTACATAGAAAAAAGGCTATCACTAGCCTTTTATTTTTATTGTCCTAGACAATGTTTTAGAATGTCCCTCATAAGTTATAGTATATGTAATTGTATAAGTACCTTCTACCGAACTATCAACTTCATCAACTTCATTACCAGATGAATCAACGATTTTAACTTCAATTGAAGCAGCAGATGTAACATCTTCTTTATTTAAGTAAGCTATAACATCATCAATAGAAGGAACCTTATCAAATGAAGATAATGTATCACCAACTTTATATGATGAATTTTTATGTTTTAAAACAGCACTAAATTCATTTGTATCTTTTATTTTATATGTATATGTTACTCCAGGACTTTCATTATCACTATAATTCTTATAAGAAGTAACGACTTTATAAGTTCCCTCAGGATCACTTACATTTAATATTGTATAAGTAGGATCAGTAGTAAATGTTAAATAGTTATTATCTTTATATATCTTATATCCAAGAGGGCCGTACTCATCATTCTTTTCATCTTTTGATGAAGATTTAGACCAAGTAAGTGTTAAACTTAATGCACTTGCATTGTATTCAGCTTTTAAATTTGTAGCATTAGCAAGTTTATTATATTTAACGGACTTTTCAGTTGGCTCAGTACCCTTTTTAAAGTATTCATATACAACTTGTGAAGAAGGAGTAGAATCACTAGCAAGTACTGCTGGATTACTTCCCTTTTCAATTCCAACTTTTACAACACTATTTGGAACTTCAAATTTAGTTCCTTTTTCCATTATCTTACTTGCAACTGCCCTAAATAACAATCCCCTATATTTACCAGCACTATTTACACTTAAGTACTGTGTTTTTGTTGGCTCATCACAACCATACCATAAACCAATAGAAACATCTGAATTATATCCAATTAACCATGAATCAGGAATTGCTGAACTAGGTAATCCTTTTTTTCTAGAAACCTCTTCAGGATAGTTAGTAGTACCAGTTTTAGCAGCAATACTATAACCATTCATTCTAGCACCATTACTTAAACCACTTTGAACAGCAGTTACTAACACATCAGTAATCATAAACGCAGTCGAATCACTTATAATTCTTTTGCCCTCTGATTTATATTCTATTACTTCTCCAGAATCTCTATATACAATTTTATTAACTGTATAAGGTTCATAATAATAACCACCATTTGCAAATACAGCATAAGCAGCAGCCATAGTAAGTGGATTAGATCCATTAAATGAACCTATCGAATGTGCTTCATGGAAATAACTTTCAGTTTTAATACCAAAGCTTTCAACAAACTTTTGATATTTTTCAACTCCTATTTCCTTACTTACCGCTTGGAATGCTTTTAAAGCAGGAATATTTCTAGATTGTGCAAGTGCAGTTCTAAGAGTTATATTTCCCATATATCCACGGTCAGAGTTTCTTATCTCTTGACCACTTGAATAAGTATATTTTGTATCACTAAATATTTGATAAGTTGACCAGTTTAAGAATTCCATACCAGGTGCATAATCTATTACCGGTTTAGCAGTAGAACCAATTTGTCTATTTATATCAGTTGCAAAGTTATATGAATCAATAACATCTCTATTACGTCCACTACCTAATGCTATTATTTTACCAGTTTTAACATCAACTGCCGCAACACCAGCTTGAATATAACTATTTTGCCATTTAAATGTTTCTCCACTGAATATCTTATCAACATCAGTTTGTTTTTCTCTATCCATGTTAGTATATATTAACATTGGTGTATTATAAGGATTAACTTTATATTTCTTTTGAATTTCTCTTACAACAGTATCAATATATCCTTGGAATTCTGAAGTATCACCTTTATTTCCAACAAGTAAACTTTGTACTGGAATTGAATCAGCCATATTTCTTTCTTCTTTTGTAATATAACCATGTTTATACATAAGATTTAATACTGTTCTTCTTCTTGTAGTTGCAGCTTTTGGATTAATATAAGGATTATAAGAAGTAGGAGCTTTAAACAAGCCAACTATTAGTGAAGCCTCAGCCAAATTAAGTTCTGATGCACTTTTTCCAAAATAAGTCTTTGCCGCTTGTTCAACACCATAAGCATTACTTCCTAAGAAATGGTTATTAGCATAAAACTCTATTATTTCTTGTTTAGTATAATTCTTCTCAAGTTTAAATACAGCTAAATATATATCAGTAAATTTTCTTTTTATTCCTTCAAAACCTCTTGCTTCTTTAGAAGTAAAACTATTTTTTATAACCTGCATAGATAAAGTTGAAGCTCCACCAGCATTAGCACTTTTTCCAAGTAACTTGTAAACAACTTGACCAACTGAAGCTTTAAAGAAACGAGCAGCATCAAATCCATTATGTTGGAAAAATCTAGAGTCTTCAGTAGCAATTATTGCATCTATTAATACTTCACTCATTTCATCATAAGTGATATTCTCTCTTTTCGCAGTTCCAAGTTCAGTAATAAGTTCATTCTTAGAATCATATACAAGTGTTGATTCCGAACGAACCAATTTTTTAGTATCAAATTCAGGCGCTGTCTTAACTACATATGCAAAGAATAAAAGTATACATACAACCGCAAATATACAAAGTGATAAGAAAATAATCACTATAATATTAAGAACTTTTTTTCTTTTACCATTTTTAGTCAATTTATTAACTAGTTTTGATGCAAGTAGTATAAATGCAACACCAAATATTAATAAGAAAGTAAAAAATCCTCCCATAAATATTAAACTTAGAATTACTCCTATAATTCCAACAATCCCCCATTTAACTCTAGGATCATCAAAAGAAAGATTTGGTTTTTTTAATTTATAACTTTTTTTAGTTCTTTTAGATGCACTAGTAGATTGTTTTATATTTGTCATTTAGACACCTCCAATAAATGATCTATTACCTTAATATAATCTAGTCTTGGCATATACCCATACTCTAGTATATAGGCATTCGCTTCAAAATAAGACAAAGGAATGGATTTTCTATCAAAATTATCAATAAAATTTATAAAATCTTCCGCAGTAAGTAAAAAGTTTTTATTTAACTTAGTAAATCTTACTATAAGAAAGCATATTCCACCATTTGCGCTTATATTTCTTATATGTTTAATTTGGTGCTTATGAATATTTGCAAGTGGAAATGATGTTAAATTATTAGTCTCTTTTGCTTCAAAATCTATATAATGTCCTTTATATAACCCATTATAATCAGTTGTAGATGGTTCCTTAAAATATGCTTCTTTAATTACTGCACTACTTCTACTTGGGTAATCAACCTTAGTAATTTGAATTGGTGTAGGTTTTTTATATATAAACGCAACACCCCTATCCACATAATATGAATTACTAATATTTAAGTCTTCTTCTAAAGACATTCCCCTATTTCCATAGGATATATCTTTAATAGCTTTAGACATTTTCACTCCACCCGGATATTTCATCTGATCACCTATTCTAAATTATACTACATTTTTATAAATTTTACTATAGAAAAATATCTAGTTTTGTCGAATAAGACAAAATATAAAAAATATATGATAATATCTAATAGGTGATTATTTTGAAAACAGAAAATATAATAGAAGTATTAAATAAAATGATTGATGAAGTTAAAGGTATTAAAACACAAACACGTTATAATATAATAATTAAGCGAATAAAATAAAAAGAGAATCATCTTCTCTTTAAAGTATCCTTGCGACATATATCTTTTAATTTACAATTATCGCAAGATGGCTTAACAGCTTTACAATAATATCTTCCAAAAAGTATAAACTGATGATGAGTCCTAATCCACCTATCTTTAGGAACTTTTTTCATTAGTTTTTTTTCAACCTGTATAACGTCATCTTTTGCACTTGCTAATCCTAGTCTTTTACTAACTCTTTCAACATGAGTATCAACAGCAAAAGTAGGAATATTATATAAAACACCTAAAACAACATTAGCACTTTTATGACCAACACCAGGTATAACTTCAAGCTCTTCATGAGTTCTAGGAACTACGCCATCATATTTTTCTAAAAGAGTTTTAGCAATTTCTTTAACAAACACAGCCTTTTTATTAAATGTACCAATACTTTTAATTATTTCTTTTATAGAAGAAATATCAGCTTTGTTTATATCTTCCAAAGTAGGATATTTAGTAAATAATACTTTAGTTACTTCATTCACCCTTTTGTCAGTAGTTTGTGCACTAAGTACTACTGCGATTAATAATTCGTAGTCACAATTGAAATTAAGTTCACATTTAGGATTTGGAATTAACGCATCAAGATAATCAAATATTTCCTGCATTATTCATCATCCTCAAGCCAATTATATTCAAATACTTCCATTTTTTCTGGCTTTTCTTTTTTAAACCTTTGCCTATTTTCTTCAACATCATGTTTATTTTTTATACCTTTTTTCTGCCACTCATATAATATTTTATCTATATATCTGAGATTAGTAACACCATTAAATATTGCTTCTTTAACAGCTTCTTCAATAAGCTCATTACTTATATTATTTTCAGTCCAAGCTTTTATTATTTCATATTCCATTGGACTTAGTACTCTACCAAACTCTCTTTCTATAAGTTCAAATATAGTTTTACTATTATTATCCGTATCATTACTATTAGAATCCATAAGAAGTAATGAAAGCTTTTCATAAAAATATTCTAAAGAAATATATTCTTCACTTATACCTTTATCATTTTTAATAATACAAAAATTAATTAATTTATTATTACTAAGTTTATCTACATACGAAAGAACCTTCTCTAAGGTTGTTCCAAATTCTTCACTAATTTTGTGAGCATCAAATATAATCTTATCCCCAGAATTATATAAATACATCAAAAACATAAAAGTTTCTAAATCTATATTTAACTGTGGATAAAGTTTATATATATAAATAGGTATAATTATGCTTTTTTCTTTTAATAAGTTAATCATTTTGTCTTTTTTCATAATTTCCCCCTATAGTTATTTATTATATAAGACTCTATATTTTTACTATCATTAACAAGCAAGCCATCTATAATCTTATTTTCTAAATCAATATATATTTTATTTAGATATTTTCCAGGAGGCATAGATAATATCTCCATTATCTTTTTAGCACTAATATTAATATCACCCTTAGCCTTTATAGGAAGACTATTATAAACATTAACAACCACGCTCTCATCTAACCCTTTATTAATAGCCGCAACCCTATTCACATATGGTCCATATTTATAAAGAACTCTCCTATCATAATTATCAAGAGGCACAACTTCTTTAATTTTATCCATTAATTCCTTCTCAGCTTTAGTAAAAGGATAATTAGGACTAACATTTAATGAAGACCATATCCCAACTAAATCTGTAGATAATTTGATTTCATCAATATTATATATCTCAAGTGATGAGTCAAGTCCTAATCTTTTAATAAGTTCAATACCATGTTTAGCATTAGGACTCATAAATATTTTATCAAGTTCATCTTTTTTTCTATTATAAGATATATTAGATAAATATTTCTTTGTTTTTATAATAGCATCATAAACTTCAGGAGTAAGATTAAAATTAAGAATGGTAGCAAATCTAACAGCTCTTAAAATTCTAAGTGCATCTTCACTAAATTTTTCAACGCTATCTCCAACTGTCCTTATAAGTTTATTATCAATATCAACTCTACCATTAAGTAAATCTATTATATTTTTATTACTATCCATACATAAAGTATTTATAGTAAAATCTCTTCTTTTTAAATCCTCTAATAAATCATCTATATATTCTATTTCAATAGGTTTCCTATTATTATAATAAGTTAATTCTCTTCTAAAAGTAGTAATTTCAAATCTTACTTTTTTTAAAACAACAGTAATAGAACCATAAGCTTCTTTAGCAATACTTGAATTAGGAAAAATCTCTCTTAGTTGCTTTGGTGTTGCATTAGTAGCAATATCTACATCAGCTGAATTTCTAGCCATAATATAATCTCTTACAAATCCACCAACTATATAAGCACTAAATCCACTTTTTTCTATTTTTTTAAGTAACTTTAAGGCAATCTCTAGCATGTCATTCCTCCAACTACATTATAACACAAAACCCACATAATATAAACATTTAGGCAAAAGAAAACAGAACATTAAGTTCTGTTTATATTAGTTAACTGATTCTTTTAAAGCTGTTCCTGCTTTGAAAGTAACTGCTTTTCTAGCTGGGATTGCAACTGGAGCACCAGTTTGTGGGTTACGTCCATTACGTTCTTTTCTTTGAGAAACTGCAAAAGTTCCAAATCCAGCAACAGGTACTTTGTTTCCTGCTTTTAATGCTTCAGTGATTGTTGCAAATGTTGCATCAATTGCACGAGTTGCATCAGCTTTAGTTAATCCAGATGCAGCTGCTACTGCTTCTACTAATTCAGATTTTTTCATTATTATTACCTCCATAATTTATATTAAGCACATTATGCTTACATATACAGAATAGCATGAAACACTATCAAAATCAAGCAATTTACACAAAATTTACAAATTTAAAAAAAAGATGTCTTATTTGACATCTATATAACAATTGCAATTAAATTGTTAGAACCTTTATTAACTATTTTAGATAAAGTCTGTGCAAGTTTAAATCTTATATTCTCAGGCATCAAACTTATCTTAGACTGAATACCTTCTTGTACTATAACATCTAAACTTCTTCCAAAGATTTCACTCTTCCAAATATTCTGAGGTGCAACTTCATAGTCACGCATTAGATAATTAATAAGTTCTTTACTTTGAAGTTCACTACCTATAATAGGTTCAAATGTACTGTTAACATCAACCCTAATCATATGAATTGAAGGAGCTACTGCTTTTAATTTAACCCCATATCTAGAACCCTGTTTAATTATTTCAGGAGTATCAAGTTTCATATCTGCAAGAGTTGGAGAAGCAACCCCGTATCCAGTTTGTTTAGCCATTTTGAGTGCGTATTTAATTTGATCATATTCAACTTTTGCTTCATTATATTCTTGAAATAAAGATAATAATTCGGCTTTATTTTTTACATCTATTTTAATAATATCTGTTAGAACATTATTATACAATTCGCTAGGTGCATCAAGTGTGATGGTAACTTCTCCAGTAGAAGGATCAACATTAGATAAATATGCTTTTTCTATATATTCATTATCTAAGAAGTGACTAGTAATATTATCAATATCCCTTAATTTATCTACTTCAACTACACTTTCTTTTATAGACTCTATATATTTTTTCTTTACTTCATGTTTAGAATTAAGTATTGCGATCCATTCAGGCATATCAACTTTAACTTCAACGATAGGAAATTCATATAACGCTTCTCTCAATATATTAGTTATATCCTTATCAGTCATAGTCTCAACACTTATCGGAAGAACAGGAACTCCATATTCATCCTTCAAAGATTGTGCAAGACGTTCTGTATCAGGTAATGTAGGATGTGTGGTATTTAAAACAACTATAAATGGTTTCCCAATTTCTTTTAATTCAGTTATAACTCTATTTTCAGCATCAAGATAATCACTTCTATCAAATTCCCCAATAGAGCCATCAGTAGTCATAACAATACCAATAGTTGAATGATCCTTAATAACCTTCTCGGTACCAACTTCAGCTGCTTCAACAAAAGGAATCTCTTCATCATACCATGGGGTTTTTACCATTCTAGGTCCATTTTCATCTTCAGCACCTTTAGCGTTATTAATGACATATCCAACACAATCAATTAATCTCATACTACAAGTAAAATCATCAATTGTAATCTTAGCTGCGCTAGTAGGAACAAATTTAGGCTCAATAGTCATTATAGTCTTACCACCAGAGGATTGAGGTATTTCATCTAATGCTCTTTTTTTCTCATACTCATCTTCAATGTAAGGCACTACTAAATTTTCAATAACTTTTTTTATAAAAGTACTCTTACCAGTTCTAACGCCACCTACTACGCCTAAATATATCTCTCCACCAGTTCTACTGGAAATATTTTTAATAATTTCCATCTTATCCATAAAATCAACTCTCTTCTATATATTTTCAATTAAATATATGACAAATAGTTGAAGCTATTACAAAAAAAAGAAAACAATTAAATGTTTTCCTTTGTCTTATTACCTTTATTATATATTTCTTCTAAATCAGCATGTGATTTTAAGACATATCTATAAGCTTGTGTACTTGTTGTTATTATAAACCAAGATTCACTCTCATGAATTAATTCATAGAACAATATAGGTACTCTTAATTCTTCCTCAATATTAACTAAATCTTCAAAGTCTTTAACTTCTATTATTTTTAATCCCCTTAAGTCAGGTTTAGTTGTAACTTCAGCAATAACATCTCCATATCCTTTAAGGATTCTCTTTTGTTCAACAATATATTGAGATACATTAGTGATTTTAAATAATTTATAGAATGATATAAAGCATATAGGTGCTGATACAAGCATTGCAATAACAGATGCTACTAATAATACATAGTTAATATGTCTTCCACCTTTAATTGTTTCAGTAACATTAGTTGAAACAGGTTCTACTCCAGTAACAGTAATATCAGTTACTGCCTTATTAAGTGGCATAACAAGTGAAATTGTTTTAGTAGCTGGTACTGATTTACTATAATCTTTAATAGTAGTATTAGATCTAATATTAATTAATATAGTAAGTTTAGTATCAGATGCAATACCATATTGCTCTTTAAAACTAGTAGCTAGTGAATCATATTTATTATAATCAAGTTTTAAATTCTCTTTGATTTGGAATCCACTAGATGACGTTTTAGTAAGTGATTTAGGAGCAACTAATTGATAACTCTTACTCCAAAGTTCAGCAGTAACACCATTTAAATCATAATCACTACTTATAACCGCAGATACACTATAACTATAAGTAGTATCACTTAATGCAGTAGTATTAAACATATAATTCAAGTCAACATCGATATAATCAATTATACTTGAAATATACTTTTTATTTTTTTCCATAAAACTACGTTCATAAAACTTATTAGGTTTCAAATAAACTTTATAATCTAAATTAGTATTTGAATTATAATTCATAATAAGCTTTTGTTGATCAGGAGTTTTCCTAAAACAATCAAATATTATCCAAAGAGATATTATAAGAACTAGCAATGATAATGTAGCCCATAAAATTTTTAAAAACTTTTGCACCGAAACTTGCATTTCTTTTTCAATCATCTAAAATCACCCTTTTTTATTCATTACTTCAATAATTCATTAACCCACACTGATGGATAACCAATATATGGTATCATAAAAGATACTGTACCAATCATATCATCCTCGGTTATAACCCATGGGTCATTTGCGTTATTATTATCACCTTTAGTTGTAACTTCAACCTTACCATCATCAGTATGTTTAACACTGACTATTCTATGTACGATTAACCTACCCTCTTTACTATAATATAGTATAGTACCTTTTTTTAATTTTTTCAAATCTTTCTTATCAATTTTTTTCATTATTACAGCATCTCCCCTAGCAAATGTAGGAAGCATACTGTTAGATAACACTGCGATTGGTTGATATTTAAATGTACCACTAATGAAACAAACCAATGCTACTAAGACTATTACAAAAGGAATATAAGATACTACACTTTCTTTTTTTACTTGTCTTCTAGTCATTATTCTAGAAGATTTAATGTCAACATAGTTTACATATAAAGAAGCAATTATAACAAGTACTATTTCCATCATTGCTTTAATTAACCAGTTTAGTGCTGGGAATATTGGAAGTAATATTGTCATAAGCATAAGTAAACATCTGTATATTGTCGCAGGTAGATTAGCTGACATTATACTTAAATATGTAAATAAGCAGTTAGTGACAATAAGAGGAACAATAGTCTGACTCATATATTTAAAAAATTCTACATTGTTAGAAAAATTACTTGAAAAATTCCAAAAGTCTATTTCTGCGATTATAAACAAAGCCGTTATTAAAGCATAATAACCAATTTTTTTAGGCGATAACTTAACAAGTTGATATCTTGTAAATTCTTGAAATACTATAACACTAATAAATGTCCATAAGTTCTTAAGTATTGCTACAACTTCATGCGAATAAGGACTTCTTTCATAACCAAATACAAGTCCTAGTGAAAAATATATCATGCAATAAATAATAACTATTATTACTATACTTTGAGTTATATCATACTTATTACGCATTTTTTGACTTGGTTCATCTCTTGCGACTAAATAAGAAAGTATTGCCATAAAAAGCCAAAATAGTGGATTACACAAAGAAGTATATTTAGATGCAAGACTTCCACTAAATATAAATACCCTACCAATTAAAAATGCTATTATTACTGCGTATAACGCAACCACCTTTTTATTCAAGTACCTCATATCATCAGTCCCCTACTTTATAAGTAGTATACCATTTATTCTAGTAAAAAGAAACACAAAATTACTAAAAAGTTAATATTTCTTAAATCATTTTATCGACATCTGGTACTTTGTCTTTTAAAATAGCGTTTACTATCTTATCAGATTTTTCCTTGCTTACTTCCTTACCGGTTATATTACTGATTTCTTGAATAAGCTCTCTAAGTGTATTCTCATCTTTCATATTAGAATCCTGTAATTTAGAAGCAAGTGATAAAATAGTCTCTTTATTAACGTTAGTTTTCTTCTCTACTTTTTTAAAAAAAGAATCTCCAAACATAAAAAACCTCCTACATAATTATATGTAAGAGTGTAAATTTAGTTATTCTTTATCGAATTTAGATAATTTTTTTTGAATTCTTTCTCTTTTTTCCATGAATTCCAAACTCTTTTGTTTATAAACTTCAGGTAAAATTTGCTTCTTATTAAAACGTTCATCCATTGCTTCTTGTGCCTTAGCAAGACCTTTTAATTCTTCTTCTAAAGCTTCTTTTGATACAAATAATCCACTAAAAAATCCCACTAGTCTTCACCTCTATTTTTAAACTGAATTACAATTGGAGTACCTTCAAAATCAAAGTTTTCCCTTAATTTATTTTCTAAATATCTCTTATATGAAAAGTGAACTAACCCTTTACTATTAACATGGAAAGTAAACTTAGGTGGCTTTGTACCAGATTGATTTGCAAAATATATTTTAAGTCTTCTACCCTTATATGAAGGTGGAAGGTTACTCATATAAGCATCATTAACTACTTCATTTAATACACTAGTTTGAACCTCTCTAGAAATATTTTCACCAACTTTTAATATTTCTGGCATAATAGTATGAATCCTTTTTTTAGTTAAGGCAGATGTAAATACAACAGGAACATAATCAAGAAATTGAAATTCGCTCCTAATAAGCTTTAAATATTCCTTTATAGTCTTATCACTAACAGTATCCCATTTATTAACAACTATAATTAAGCCTTTTCCTTTTTCAAGTACATATCCAGCAATATGTTTATCATGTTCAATTATTCCCTCTTCTGCATTAATAACTAACAAGCAAATATCACTTCTATCAATTGCTTTCATACTTCTAAGTAAACTATATTTTTCTACTGCCTCATATATTTTACCTTTTTTTCTCATACCAGCTGTATCTATAACTGTATATTCTTCTCCATTATACTTTAAAACAGTATCAATTGCATCTCTAGTTGTACCAGCAACATCGCTAACTATAACCCTATCTTCATTTAAAAGAGCATTAATTAAACTACTCTTTCCTACATTTGGTCTACCAACAACAGAGAACTTTAATCTTTTATCCTCCCTTGTTGAATTTTTCTTATCACCAAACATTTCAAATAAAAGTTGATATAACTCAGCAAAACCAGTACCTTGTTCACCACTTACACCAATATAGTTATCAAATCCAAGTTCATAAAAATCATACATATTACTAGAAGACTTTTTACTATCAATCTTATTTATAACGACAATAACTTTTTTATTACTTTTTTTAAGCATATCTCTTACTACATAATCATTAGATGTAAGACCTTCTTTCCCATCAACAACAAATAAAACAACATCCGCTTCATCAATAGCAATACTAGCTTGAATTTTTATATCAGTATTAAAATCCTCATTCGCAGTATCAATACCACCTGTATCTATAACATCAAATTTATAATCATTATACTTAGCTTCACTATAAATTCTATCTCTTGTAACTCCAGGAGTATCCTCAATAATTGATAATTTTTCCCCGACTAGTTTATTAAAAATAGTACTTTTTCCAACATTTGGTCTACCAACCAACGCAACAACAGGTAAGCTCATACTATCCCTCCCTTTAAACAAGGGTATTATAACATAAAAACCCTATATTTTGATAGAGTTTTTATTAATTTTAAGACCTAAGTGTTCAATATTTAAATTATCATCATAAATAATATCGCCAAATTCAATATATTTATTAATATCCTCTAAATTTGAAACCTCAGTATAATATTCATTATTATAAAAATAAACATCATTAAAGGCTTTAACAACATCATAATCAAAAGTTTTAAAATAGAACTTACTATTAAATATTATTTTAATTCTAAGATCTATATCTTTTTCTCTAAATAAAAACGTATTAACTTTTTCAATGATTATATATGCAGAGACTCCTTCCTTAATAAATATAGAAACATCATATAATCCTTTAAGTACTATGTCATATTTAGATTTTAATCTTAAAATAACTCCTCTAATTGTAGATTCTAGGCTTTTTTCTGATGCAACATTTATATTTTTAATTTCTAAATCATTTAAAAATATCTTATATATATCATCATCAATATCGCATATTTTCAACTTATCTCACCCATCATATAGTATGAGAAAGATAAAAAAATGTAAAAAAAAAGATTTATGAAATTAAATCTTCTATTAAATTTGATATTTCTTCTTTCCCCATTTTAGATACGCTAGAGAATAAAACTATATTATCTCCAACAACCAAATCAAGGGTATCTTTTATAATTTTAAGGTTTCTATCTTTTTTACTAGTTCCAACCTTATCAGTTTTAGTAGCTACAACAGTAACAGGAATATTATAATATTTTAAGAAATTATACATCATTAAATCATTTTCACTCGGTTTAAGTCTAAAGTCTATTAACAAGAAAACTCTTTTTAATTCACTTCTTTTTTCCAAATATTCTTCAATCATAAGACCAAACTTTTTTTGTTGTGCCTTATTAACTGCGGCATATCCATATCCAGGGGCATCCACCAAATAAAATTCATTATTAACTAAATAAAAATTAAGTGTTTGAGTTTTTCCAGGAACTGATGAAGTTCTAGCAATATTTTTTCTATTAACTAAAGTATTTATAAAACTACTCTTTCCAACATTACTTTTACCAATAAGTAAAAATTCTGGTAAACTATCACTAGGATACTGGCTTCTTCTAACCGCCATAACATCCATATCTACACTATTAATCTTCATTCTTAGCCACTTCCTCTTCAATATATTTTAAACATGCTAAGTCTAAATCTTTTAAAAGTAAATCAACTTGTTCTTCATCATGAATTCTAGCTCCACTAGCGAATTTATGTCCACCACCATTATATTTTTCTGCGACACTATTTATTACAGGTCCTCTTGACCTAATATTGACTTTAAATAAATCATTCTTAGAATCTTTAGTAACAACAGCCCATGCATATACTCCTTCTATATAATTAAAAGTATTAACCATATTACCTGCAGAACCAGAATCAACAGAAAGATTATTTAGTACATCATCAAATAATTTAATATAACCAAATCCATTTTCAGTAACCTTCATATTTAAACCTATATATCCTTGAAGTCTAACTTCAGTTAAAGGTCTAGTATAAAGATTTGAGTATACCAATTGAGTATCTATCTTATATTCTTCTAATAACCTAGAGCAAAGTCCTAAAACCTTTGAACTAGCATTAAACATAAATCTATTAGTATCAGATGCAATACCAGTAAAGATAGTATTAGCTATATCAAAACTATTAACAAGTGGAGTCTCATTTATAAGTTCAAGCACTATTTCAGAAGCAGAAGATGCAGTATCATCAATATATTCTAAATCACAAAACTTCTCAACAAACGGATGATGATCTATTTTAATAGAATAATCTATACTAGTAGTAAAAGAAAAATCAACTCTTTTTTTATCAGGAGTATCAACCACTATTAAAAGTATGTCAGACACTTCTTCAAGCCTATCTAATTTAGGCAAATAATTAAATCTAGTACTAGTACTTCCCCAAGAAAATACCCTTTTCTTAGGAAAAGTAAGCTTTATAGAATCTCTAAGTGCAATTTGACTACATAAAGCATCAGGATCAGCACCAATATGTCTTACTATAACGATAGTATCATATTTTTTTATTTTTTCGTAAATCTCATTAAACATTTTATCTTCCTATCTATTTAATTAAGTTAAGTGTATCTTCAGCAATCATTAACTCTTCATTAGTTGGAACAACATAAATATCAACACTTGATTTTTTAGAACTAATCTTTTTAAATTTGCCTCTTACATTATTTTCTTCAGGATCAATCTCAATTCCTAAAGGGGCAAGACGTTCAATAATATCACTTCTAGTAGATATACTTTTTTCACCAATACCTGCAGTAAATGCAATTACATCTACATGTCCAAGTAATACATAATATTGTGCAATATACTTAATTACAGAATTAACAAACATTTTTTGTGCAAGAATACATCTTTCATTTCCTTCTTTAATTCCGTCTTCTATATCTCTAGAATCACTACTTAATCCACTAATTCCCAAAAATCCTGATTTTTTATTTAAATCATTCATGATTTCTCCAGCACTCTTGCCTTCTTTTTCCATAACATAAGGAACCATAGAAACATCTATATCACCACTACGAGTTCCCATCATTATACCAGCATGTGGAGTAAATCCCATAGAAGTATCAACACATTTACCACAACTAATAGCAGTAATAGAACCACCATTACCTAAATGACATGAAATAATATTTAAATCATCTCTTCCTAATTCTTCTTGTAATTTTTTAGCAACATATCTATGACTAGTTCCATGTGCACCATATTTTCTTACTTGATAATCCGTATACCAATTATATGGTACTGGATATAAGAATCTATCTTTCTCAATAGTTTGATGGAAAGCAGTATCAAACACAACTACCATTGGAGTATTAGGTAAAACCTCTCTAAAAGCTTTAATACACATAGCATGTGCTGGATTGTGTAAAGGTGCTAGATCACTTAGTGCAATAATATCATCTAAAACCTTGTCTGTTACAACAACAGATTCTTTATAAATAGCACCACCATGTACTATTCTATGACCAATTCCATCGATTTCTTCTAAGCTATTAACTATCTTAAGTTCAAGTAACTTATCCATAAGAATCTTAACTGCATCTAAATGTGTTTCCATTAGAGCTTCATTTTTAATTTTATATTCACCATATTCTAGTGTATAGCAAGAACCTTCAATTCCTATTCTTTCAAAAAGTCCTGATAATAAAACTTCTTTAGTATCCATATTGAATAAACTAAACTTTAAGGAGCTACTTCCTGCGTTTATTGACATAATTTTCATAATATCCCTCATTTCTACAACCAATATTTTAACATATTACACAACATTGGTAAAGTAACTTTTCCCTTTGAATAATAAATTTAACCAATTTATAAATAAAAAAGATACTATTTTATACCATAGTACCTTTTTTCATACGATTTATTAATTAGTAGTTACTATTTCCACCTAATTGGTTCATACCTTGACGTACTAATCTTTTAGTGATTTCACCACCAACTGAACCATTAGCGTATGAACTTGTATTTGGTCCTAATTCAACACCAAATTCGTTAGCTATTTCATATTTCATTTTATCGATAGCTTGTTTAGCACCTGGAACATGCATTTTCATTGATTCTTTGTTCATTGTTTTCACCTCCTATACATTCATAGGATGTGTTTTTTTTTACAATAAATACATAATTTTAACTGGAAATTATTTCCTACAATAACTCTTCATAATTAGAAGAAGAATATTCTTCTGTAATATTTATAGTATTAACATTTTTTATAGCTTCATCAATCATAGATTCATAATCAAAAGTTTTTTCAAATTCTAAACATTTTTCTAATTTAGGATTTATAACAGGATGTTTAGGGACAAAAACTGTACAACAATCCTCAAATGGTAAAATGCTAATATCATAAGTATCAATTTTTTTTGCAATATCAATTATCTCTAACTTATCAAGACATGCAACCGGTCTAATAACAGGCATATTAGTAACACTATTTATAACAGACATACTAGTTAAAGTTTGACTAGCAACCTGTCCAATAGATTCACCATTAGAAATAACTAAACATTTTCTAATTTTAGATAACCTCTCAGTAATACGATACATCATTCTGCGCATAATAGTAATACAGTATTCACTATCTATATTCTTGTAAATACTTTCTTGTATCTTAGTAAAAGGAATAATATGTAATGATATTTTATCAGTATATAAAGAAAGTTTTTTTGAAAGTTCAATTACCTTATTTCTAGCTTCTATACTAGTATGTGGTATAGCCTCAAAATAAACACATTCAAGTTTTATACCTCTCTTGAGAGTTAAATATCCGGCAACGGGAGAATCAATTCCACCACTTAACATAAGCATTGCTTTTCCAAGCGTAGAGTTAGGATATCCACCCAAACCTTTATAACTATTAGTATAGATATAACTATAGTATTCCCTAATTTCTATATTTAATAACAAATCAGGATTATGAACATCTACCTTCTTGCCTTCAGTATTTTTTAATACAACCCCACCAATTTTTTTAGAAAATTCAACACTATTATATGGGAAAGCTTTATAACTTCTCTTAGTTTCAACTTTAAATGTATTAAAATCACTTTTTTGTACAAGTTCTTTTACACTCTCTTCAATTGTAGAGATTTCAGTCGTAACTTTATAAGCAACCAAATACTCATGAATACCAAATATAGAATTAATTCTTTTTAAAATTTTATCTAGATCCTTATCCATAAATTCTATATACATTCTTGAAATGTCTTTTGATATTTTTACATCATACCCTTTTAATTTATCATTTATATTTTTATAAAGAGTATTTATAAAAAACTTTCTATTCCCTTTTTTAGTAGTTAATTCACCATATTTAATTAATATTACTCTATTCATAATATACCTCCAGAAAAAAAGAAAAGGCTAAAGCATTTGTAGTAAAGCCAATTTTTTATCTTCATGACCAAAAACTAATGTCTTACTAGTCTCATAGCCTAAATCTTTTTTATAACTCCAACTTACCTTTACATAGTAAGCTTTAGAATCGATATTTTTACCATATTTAAATGACTTTTGGGTAATATCATCAACATTTACCGAAGAAACAACAGGTAATTCTTGCTTTCTATCACCATAAACATTACTCTCAACGTATTTATACATAGTATCTTTTGCTTTTTCTTTAAAGTTTGAAACTATAGAAGAATGAACAAAATCTACTCCACCTATATTTAAATTAGTTAATTTATTATCAAGAGTATAAAAATCAATTATAAACATCTTACTAATAAGTTCAACATATTTATTATAATCAATTTCTTCTTTTAACAACACTGTGTTAAGTTCTTCAAACATTTTTTTATACTCTTTTGATTGATTATCATAAAGAGTATAACCATAATTATCAATTTTGCTTACTTCTTTTACCTCTTCCTTTGCTTTTTTAACAAAGAAATTAGTATAAGTATAATAACCAAGTACTCCAGTCAAAATTAATATTATTAAAAGTATCACACCAGTTTTTTTATTCATGAATTATTTTCCTCCAACGATTTGTGATTCATCAACATTTTCTTTTGAAGCATTCTTAATTAAATCATAAACAATTATAGAATTAGAAACACTTAAAAGTTCATCTGCATGTTTATTATATTTTTCAATATATTCTTCATTTATAATGCTTCCTTTTAATACTAAATATTCATTTTTTTGGCTATTATAATAAACTTTATTAGTTAACCAATTACCAGTAGGAAATACAACAACATTATTATCTAAGTGATTGAATATATCATGTCCTAAAGCATATTTGTTATAGAATCCAAACATATTACCAAGTGTTGGCATAACATCATACATTCCCATAACTGAATCAATTGTTTCTGCATTATTTTCATTATCCTTTGACCAAATAATTAAAGGAACTTTTCTATTTAATTCATAACTATACTCATCAAAAGTAACATAATTAGGATCATCTTCAGGTAAAACATCATTAGTAGTTATATCATAATTATAGAATCTTTGATAATCTTCAATAGGAAGTCTAGCATCATGGTCACCATATAAAACAATAACAGTATTGTCTAATAAACCATTTTTCTCTAATGCATCAAAGAATTCACCCAAACACTTATCAGCATAATGAACTGATTTTAGATAATGTCCTAATTTTGTATCTTCCATATATTGATACTTAACACCATCTACAGTTTTACTAACATCAAATTCTCCGTATTTATCAAGTTCAGAGAATGGTGTATGGTTAGTAAGCATTATAAATGTTCCATAGAATTTATCATGTTCTTCATTAATAGTTTTTAATTTTTCAACAGCTTGTCTAAAGAATGAACTATCAGATAAACCAAGTCCAATTGTCTCATCGATATCAAATTCGCTCTTAGCATAAAAATGTTCATATCCAAGTCTTTTATGCATTACACGTCTATTCCAATAATCAGCATTGTTTCCATGCATAGCGAAAGTATAATATCCCATATCTTTAAGAAGTGCAGGCATTGCGACATAAGTCTTATCAAAATGATTGCCAAATGCAGTACCGGTATTCGATGGCATTAGTGAAGTAGCTAAAGTAAATTCAGTATCGCTACTTGTACCAACACTAACTTGAGAATAAAAATTATTAAAGTATAAACTTTTTTTAGCAAGTTTATTCAAATTAGGTGTAACTTCTTCACCATTTATCTCAAGACCAATTACAAAGTTTTGCATACTCTCAGCATGTATTCCTATTATATTTTTACCCTTAAATATATCAGTATATTCATTAGTTTCCTTCTCAGGTTTATTAGTAGTAAAATAATCATTAAACTTTTTTAATGCTTCATCATATCCAAACAAGGAACTGATTTTAGGTTCAATACTTTTTACAAAGTCATTAACATGATATACATAGATACCATATTTATTTACTATATATTCCCTATTCCATTGTTTAACTAATCTACCAATATCAGTACCAGTCAAAGTAGTTGCGAATATTATAGAAGTTAAAAGTCCAACAAGTAAAGTTTTTAATCCTAATTTCTTATTAGCCTTTTTATAGTTTTTCTTCTTAGAAAATGTTATATAAACTATAACTAGTACAGCAAAAAATATTGGATATACTATATCTCTTATTTTAACAACATTCTCAGTAACCGCATCTCCAACCGCAAATATAAATTTAGTAGTAGATATAAGTGAAATAGATGCAAAAGAAGTATAAAAAGTATAATATGAAGAGTTAATTGTACAAATTAATGTAAGTACAAAACTAAATACAACATAATATATTATTCTCTTCTTCTCATTCATAAAATATCCTAACGCACCAACTAATATCAAGAAAGATAAATCAGCAACAAATGGAGAAAAAGCAAATAATGTAGATACTCCACCAATAGTAAAATATCTAAGTAATGTTGCATTAATTAAATTAATTAATACAAACAAACAGAAAAATCTATTGTAAGAAACATAATTTTTGATTTTAATCCAAGTCTTTTTAAAAGCCTCTTTAGGATTAGTTCTAAATTGATTAAATATATATTTGATCCTATTCCCGCATTTTTTAATTTTTTTAGAGATAAGACCTTTATTATTCTTTTTAATTTTTTTCATTCCAACACCTTCATAGGTATTATACCATTTTAATAATAAATTTCAAATATAAAAGGATATATTTTAAATATACCCTTAATTAATCATCATTATCATTTTTAGAAAATTCATATTTTGTAACATTAAGTGCCATACCAAGCACAAATATATAAGAAATAACATATAGCCATAACATAAGGATTAATATACTTGCCATGCTACCATAAAAAGTAGTATAACTAGTAAATTTTTCTATGTATATTGAGTAAAACTGTGTAACTATTATCCAACATACTGTTGTAAAAACGGATCCATATACAACATTACTTCTTTCTATTTTCTTATCAGGTGCCATTATATAAAGTATTTTAATTAAGAAATATATAAATATAAATGACAATGGATATTTAAGAATACTATAAGTAGTTAAGATAATATTCCTAATAGTAGAAGTAGAATCAATCATAGCAATAATTTTAAATATCATATCTCCAAAAACTGGAATTAGTAATACGAAAACTAAAAGTACTAATACAATAATTGTCATGACTAAAGCCTTGATTCTTCTAACTATATAATTTTTATCTTTTACCTTATATATTTGATTTGATGTAACTATCATTGAATGTGGTCCATTAGAGGCAAGAGCTATAGATGAAGCAAAAAAGATAATTGTATTGGTAGTAAAATTAACATTAGTAGTTAAAGCACCAAGTAAATCACTAGCTCCATCCGGTAAATAATTATTAATCGCATCAGTAATGGAATCATATGGCAAATCAAGTATAGATATAAATCCCGCAATTATTGCAATTAAAGGAATTAAGGTTAAAAAGAAGAAAAATGCAAGTTGTCCAGGCAAAATTCTCATTTCAGGCCTTTTAATATTGCAGATTAACCTATCCTTTAATGAAACAACATTTTTTTTAATGTCTACCACTTTACTTATACTCCTCTTTATCAGTCTTCATATCTAAAGTAGCTTCATTAATTGCATCATCTATAGTTTTAATATCATCAACAATCATACTATAACCAACTGCTGCCCCAAATCTATATGGTAAATTTTTCATCTCCTTAGATAGTTTTCTAACATAAGTAGAAACTTGTTGTTCACTATATCCAACTAAATATATTAAGAACTCATTACCATCTGTTCTTATTATTTCACTCTTTTCAAGTTGAGTACTAACAAGTAAACTAGCAGCTTTAACAATTAATTTATCCCCAGCTTCATATCCATAATTATCATTTACATAATTAACATTATTTAAATCAATTACAACTACAGCTTGTGGATATTTTCTACTCTCATTCCATGCTTTTATATTTAAATTTAAGTAGTTTCTATTTTTCAAAGAAGTTAACATATCAGTATATTTTTTTCTTTCCTCTTTTTTAATAGCCTTAACTTGATTTCTTTTTCTAAAATATACAATTAATATACCAAGTACTGTAAGTGGAATAAATATAACAAGTAATATTATTACATATAACTCTTGGAAAGTAGACTCACTCCATACAGAAACATTTAAACTATTTAAACCATTATTTCTATAATTATAATAAGAATTAGTATTTATAATGTAGTTAAACAAATTATAAAAATCACTATAATCTTTATTAACCATAAAGTAATAATCATTAGTCATTATATCTGAATATAAAAGTTCATAATCTTTAAATTTTGTATTTCTATAGTAATTATAAACCTCATTATCAACTACTATTAAGTTATCATCACTCTTCTTTAAAAGAGTTTTCATATTATCAAATTTTTCAATATTAGCCTTACTATTACTTTTAAAGTAACTATAAAGAGCAGTATTATTTAATAAACTTACCTTTTTACCCTTTAAGCTTTCAAAAGAAGTAACTACATGAGAATCACTAACTTTACCTAAAACAGCGTACTCTTCAACAAATGTAGAAACTGTTTTTAAATAAGCATCCGAATCTATATTGTAATAATCAAAGAACATATCTACTTCTTTATCATTAATAGCTTCTTTTAATTCGTCTAAGTTTTTATATTTTTTAAACTCAAACTCTATACCACTTAATCTAGTAATTCTATTAACGTATTCAGCAGCTATTCCAACAAACTTATTTTTTACAAGTGCTTCATATGGATAATTCTCAACATATCCATATACATAAGTTTTAGAAATAATCTCAGCTTTAGTTTTATCATTTATATTATTCTTAGTAATATAATAATCTAATAGGGTATCATTATATGTTTTAACAAAATTATTATCTTGCCACTTTTCAAAGTATTTTTTTACAATTTTATTTAATTCAGTATTATCCCCAAGAGAAAGCACTACTTTATTACTTAACTCTGTAAAAATATAATTAATATGATAACTATCATTAGAAATAGTATAATCTAAATACATTATATTAGGTATAATAACCATATCTACATATGATTTATCAAGAGCATCAAACAATTTTGATACATCATCATAAGTCCTGTAAGATAAATCTCTACCATTCTTTAGATAATAGCTAATATCTCCAACGTAATCTTTTAAAACACCAAAAGTTACGCCTTCAAAATCACTTATTTGATCAATTTTCTTTTCAGTCTTACCAATTGCAACAAACACATCTTCATTAAGAATTAAATCATTACTAGTAATTTCTGAGTCATCATGTATAACTCTAAACTTTAAATCACTAGTAGAAGTTGTAGTATTTCTAAAATAAGGTACTACATTAAATTCTAGTCCTGTTGCTTTTTCTAATGAAGAAATAAATTTATAAAAAACACCACTATCTCCATATACAGGATAATCACTTATAACTTCAAAATTTTCTCTAGTATTAACATGAGATTGAAGCCATTTTCTTTCACTGGCATTAAATGAATTAGCATCTTCCTTATTAAAATAAATAAGTAGTCCAATAAATACAATAAGTGCAATAACAATAGGAATCGCTATAAAGACTTTTTTATTAGTTTTCATTCTATTCTGTCACCTTTCTATCTTTTGTCCAAACTAAATCTTTAGTTCCTCTTTGTTTATATCCAATAATAGGAAAGTTATTTTCTTTTTCAGAATTCTTTTTTATAAAAACTTGAATAGAATAATAATCAATTTGCTTATCAGATAATACTTTATACGAATTAGAGCCTACCTTTTTAGCATCATCAAGTTTCATATCATCATCAACTGTTATCACTATGTCTAATGTTCTACCAGCGATATTAGTATCTACATCTTTTACAGACTTATCCTTTTTTAACTCACTTGATATCTTATCCTCTTCACTATCAGTAATCTTAACTTTTTCAATACCCTCTAGTCTATTTCCATATACAGGGTTTCCTCCCTTAGAAAAGAATATAGTCCAAGCCATAAACAAAAGTACAATTACACCTACAAAAACTAAAATAACTATGGATGTAATTTTATGCTCTCTTATAAATTTCATTTATCTATCACTCCTCAATAATAACATTATACAATAAGAAGTAAAAATAAGCAAAAAAAATATCCAAAATCGGATATTTTAAGAACTTAATCACATACATCATGTGATACTAATATTATTTACAAAAATATGTAATCTATTCAAGAACTTTACTATTTGTAAGTGGAACGCTTTTTAAATACACTGTTATTTGTTCTTTTGTATCGCATGAAGCAAGTAATATATTTGAATAATCAGAATATCCCATATTTTCTAATCTTGTTAAAAGCCAAGCAGAATCTTTATTAATATTTTTTAAATGTTCCATCATTATATTACCATCTATTATTAGATTAGCACATAACCCTTTTTTAGAAGCTTTAATCTTCATATCAGATAAAGTCACTGGAGTATATTTGCTTTTTAAAAGAAAACTAATCCTACCATTTGCTTCCATCACCGCATAAGCAATTTCACTTATATCAAAATAGCCATTAATTCTACATTCTTGTAATAAATCATTTATATCAAATCTAGCCTTATTAAGACCTTTCTCAATTATTTTACCATTCTCAATTAATATAATTGGACATCCAGTAAAAAATCTTCTAAGAAACATACTTTTAGTTGTAGCATACGATATTAAAATGCCTATTAATGAAAGTACAGCCATCGCAACAATACAACTTATAAGACTAACATCACTATTAACTGTCATTTCAGATGCAATAGAACCAATAGTTATACCTATTATATAATCAAATGTATTTAACTCCCCTATTTGTTTTCTACCCATTGCCTTAGCAAGTAAAAAAAGTGTCAAGGCAGATAGAAAAGTTCTGTAAACCACTTCTAAAAAATTCATATAATCACCATTAATAATAATGTAATATTTTAGTTAATTTTATACAGTTTGTTATAACAAAAAATAATAGTTTCTATAAAATTTTGTTAAATTGGTACTAATAACTAGAAATAAAAATTTTATATGTTAAAATATTGATAACAAAAAACAACATTATTTTTTTAAGGAGGTATAATGAAAAACATCAAAATAATTAATGGAGATGATCTAAGAATCATCGCTTTAAAAAGTGCAGAAGAATTAGGAAACAAAATAAACTTAAATATTCAAGCATCAAGAAATACTGAAACAAATTATTTAGTAAAAGTTGAAACACCAAGATTTGCGAATTCTGAAGGTAAAGCAAAAATACTAGAAACCGTAAGAGGAAAAGATGTATTTATCTTAACCGATGTAGGTAATTATAGTATCAAATATACTATGTTTGGTGAAGAAAACAAGATGAGCTATGATGATCACTATCAAGATTTAAAAAGAGTAATTAACGCAACTGCTGCTACCGCAAATAGAATATGGGCTGTAATGCCATTACTATATAGTTCTAGGCAACATAAAAGGGAAGGAAGAGAATCACTTGATTGTGCAATGGCACTACAAGAATTAGAATTCTTTGGGGTAAAAGGAATAATTACATTTGATGCACATGATCCGGGAGTAAGAAGTGCACTAAATAAAACATCATTTGATAATATATACCCTACTCATTCATTAATTAATGAGTTCTTAGATAGCGAAACCATTGATTTAAACAATACAATAATTGTTAATCCAGACGCTGGTGCTACAAAAAGAGCAAGTTATCTAGCAGACATATTACAAGTAGATGTAGGTGGTTTTAGAAAAAGAAGAGACCTATCAAAAGTAGTTGATGGAAAAGCACCAATTTTAGAGCATGTATATGAAGGTGCCGTTTCAATAGAAGGAAAAAATGTTATTGTTGTAGATGATATGATCGCATCAGGTGGATCAATGATAGATACCGCAAAAGCGCTAAAAAAAATGAATGCAAATAAAGTATTTATTTTCACAACATTCGCATTATTTAGTGATGGTAAAAGGAGTATAGATTTATTTAATGATGCTTATGAAAAAGGATATTTTGACAAAGTTTATTCTACTAATTTAACCTATGTACCAGAGCAAATCAAAGAATCTCCATGGTATCATGAAGTTGATTGCTCAAATCAACTTGCACAAGTAATAAATACATTAAATTTAGATGAATCAATTGAACCTCTAATGAACGGAAAAGAAAAAATACTAAAAAGAGTAGCAAACATAAAAAAAAGATAGCCTCACTATCTTTGATGTTTACCCTCTATAATAGGATAATTACAATTGTAACTGTTAGGAAGCTTCTTAACAAGGACATTGCAATTATCTTTTTTTTCACTCATAACAACAGATAAAACATAATCAAACCATTCTTTCTCAGTGTATGTCCTATACTGACTAAATTCTGGACTAGGAAAATGAATAGTACAACCACAAAGACCAACTATAAAATCTTTCCCTTCTGTGCAAAACTTTTTTACAAAAGGCAAGGTAGCCTCACATGGAAAATATGAAATACCAACATCATAACTTGATATATCAGTATCAATAGTAAAAGGTTTTCTAACAAGTTTAATCCCATTTAAAGAAGTAGTAACAAGTCTAGGATCCATTGAAGTAATTGATAATGAGGGATTAATTCTAGATAAGTGATATGAAATAATTGGATATCTTCCAGATGCAACCTCTAATATGTTTTTAGAAGAATCAAAATCATTAGTAAAAATGTTAATAAATTCTAAGTACCTATCCCTATTTCTAGGTAAACATCCTATTTTAGAAGATACCTGACTAACAATATCCACATAGCTCTCATCTAGATCAGTAAAAATATACTTTCTAATATATTCTCTTTCCTCTAAAGAATAATTATCAAAATACTTATCTTGAAAATCTAAAAACTCTTGATAAATTTCATCATCTACTAACATAATTACACCTCTATAAGTACTATATTTTAACATCAAATTATATTTAATACAATTAAAACATAATATATAACATGAATAATCCAATTATAGAAATTAAAGCTCAAGAGAATTTGAAAATACTCTTTATAATAGTTAATATAATGCTATATCTTGCTGACCTAAAATTAGAAGAAGCAACACAAAAAGGACAAAAAGCTCCAAGTTTTTCAAAATATATCTACATTTTTTCAACCATAACTAGTACTGCTGTAACACTTTATTATATATATATTTCCTATGAAAAATATAAAAATGATACAAAAGATGAAGATTTAGAAACCGACAAAATTAAAATTTTTGCCTATCTACTATCCCTTGTATCATTATTAATATTTTTATATACACAACTAACTGAAAAAGTAACTGAAACAGATGAAACAATATTATAATTATTTCAAAGTCTGTAAACTATCAAACCAATCCCAACTCTCTTCTACTTTAAATGGTTCTTCCAAAGTTCCAATACCAGATAAAATTGTATCATTTTTAAGATATATTACACCTCTTACTTTTTGATTATAATAACCAGTTCTAGAAAGAATTTCATTTCCAACATTTGGATATAATACCCAGAAGTCATTGTCAATAGCACCAGGACAACCAGTCATGGTAAACTGTTCAACTTCAGAGCCCAACCAACTTTTTTCCATAAATTCTGTTGAATTTAATTGACTCTTTCTTATGTTATAAATAATATTTAAAGAACTATTTGCTTTTAAATAATCACTTACTGTAGGAAGAGCCACTTTACTTTTAAAGTCTACAGAAGTTCCACCTGCGATTTTAGCATCATTTGTTCTTTCCTCATTAATTATATCCACTATAGAATACTCTTTATCCCTAGACATAACTCCTGCATAAAAAGTTGCATCATCTACATGAGAATTTTCACTATTAAAATCTACTGTTATATTGTTAGCATCTTTAGCATCATATATTCTGTTATTTGGTATCCAATCATTACCCCAAGATTTATAAAATGATGTTTTAAATAGCTTTGAATACCAAGCTTCATATCCATAACTTTTACTAGATAAAGGTGCGATTAATTTAACGGTATCATTATCAGCAATATTAAGTACTCTAAATGTAGTATCAGAAAAATTAACGTAATTATTTACTTCTTTTCCACTATAATAATATTTACTAGAATATGGTAAATTAGAATCATATCCAGTCTCTATAGTATCCTTCCACAAACCAGCTCCAGTATCTGAATTACTAATACCAATACCCACAATATCTTGCCTTTTAACTATATATTTACCAGCCTTTGGCCATCTAACTAAAATTGAAGTAGAAAAAATTGTTTCATTACCAGCATTATCAGTTGCTTTTAGATGTACCTTATACCAACCGACTTTACTAAAATAGTTGGTATTTTCTATTTTTTGTGGGTTAGACCCATCTTTATATATTTCAATATTATATTGATTTACACCAGATAAATCATCAGTAACAGTAGCCAAATCATTACCATAAGAAGGCTCATCTATAGTTGCTGTTAAAGGATTAGACTCCAAATTAGAATCTCTTATTCCATCAATAGGAGTTATAACTGGGGCTACTTTATCAATTTTTGTAATAGGAATAACAGCACTACTTATATTTCCACATGAATCTTTAGTAGCAACTGAAACATCAGTATTTTGAGTAAATGTCATACTAGGTGTATTACTCCAAGTTTTACCACCATCAAATGAATACTCAGCTATATCAGCATCATCCATAGGAACAACCGTTAACGTTACATCATTATTGGTCCAAGAAGTTGGATTACCAATAACATCAAATCCACTTGGAGCCATTACAGTAATTTTGAATTTATATGTTTTAACAAAAGGTGAAATTGACTTAATTGTCATGTATATTACCTCTGTTGGAGGAGTATTATCATCAACTCTTTTAAATGAAATCTTTAAATTATCAGTATTTTGAGAATTCCCCAGTATTGTTCTATCGATAGTATCACTATTCCCAACATCCACTCCATTAATAGAAAAATTGTAGTTATCATCAACCCCATCTCCATCGCTTATAGAAATAGAATAGTTAATGTCTTTATCGCTATATCTACTTCCAACAAAGTTAAATACATCTAAATCTACATTTAAATTCGAATAAGGAATATGGATATCATCATCATTAGTAACAAAATAAAATTCAGCTGATTTAAGACTATAAGAAGTATCAAGCTTTTTTACATATCTTGCACTAGCAGGGGTTAATGTCAAAAAAATAGTAGATAATGTTAATACACAAACTAAAAATATTAATATATACTTCTTTTTCATATTAGCCACATACTCCTTTCACTTCGTTCAAGGCACACATAATCATCAAAAATATAATTGTTTTTCAGACTAATCACCTAAATACTGCATAGCATCAACAGAAATATTTATTGTATCTTCTAAATTAGCATATTTATAATCATTAATGCTACTATCCCATTCAATTCTCAACTGATAATTATGAGTTTGCTCCTCATCACCATTAAATATATAAGAAGGCGTTTCTAAATTAGTATCCAAAACATTAGTTAAAACACCATCCTTATATAAAGAAAATGAAACAGGCAAGTTATTTGTTTTAGTAATTTTAATTCTATACGAAGAAGAAACCTCACTAATTCTATCAGACTTAAAATTTGAAACGCTAAAATTATAATCTTCTACACTTCCAGGAATCATTTCATTTAGTACAACAGAAAGACTACTTCCAATATTAGCGTCAATTACCATAGAAGCAGTCTGTAAATTACTAGTACCATAAGTCTTATGTGCATATCTTGCAAAAGTAAGTGCAGAAAAAGAAAAAATAACTAATACAAACACGCATATCATTATATATAACATATTCTTTTTCATCACTTCACCTACTTTACTATCCAAAAACTTATTTAACATAAAGTAAGAAAAGAATTTTAACATTCTCTTCATTACTTAATAACTTCTCTAGCAAATATACTTAAATACAATTTATAACCTGCATTACCAAAATTACCTATTTCAGTATCAATATCTGATTCAACCCATTTGTACTCTAAAGTATATTTGTTAGAATTTTTACTTTTTAAAAACACATTAGAATGTGCTACATCACTATAACTAGACCATTCCTTAATCAAATATTTGCCATTTTCTTTAAGTCTATATTTCAAATTAATACTATATGGATTAGAAACAGCAAAATTAATGTTATACACAACATCAAAGGAATTGTTATTTTTTATGTAAAACTTATATTCTCCAGTTGATGATGGTGCTATCCTATTATGAGAAACAAGACTAGAAGATGATGAAAACACTTTAATCTCTTTATTAGTTATCATAGAATAATCATCTCTTACTATAAGCCCATATTCCTTGCCAGATTCAATAGATACCTTAACTGTATCTTTTTTAGGATTATCACAAGCATTACAATTTTTATCACAATCCAATATATATATATCAGAATTTTTAATATTTAAAATATTGTTGATAACACCAAAATGATATATTGCAAAGATAGAACTAAGAAAAAATAATATAACTATGATAATAAAAGCAACAACATTATATTTATCTTTCATAAACTAAATTATGGTTCAATAGCTTGTACTACTGTTATTTCAACTGGGAAACTTACTATTTCTGACTCAAACTCTGAATCTTTTGCGTTAGCTTCATCAGTATTTAAGTCTTCCCAAACCCAAGAGATCTTTGTGCTTATTTTATCTGATGCAGTAAAAGCTTGCTTATTTGGTAATTTTACTAATTTAGTTTTAGCTGTATCTAATGTAAGTAAATTATCATCACTAACTTCACCTAAATAAAATTTAAGTCCAGTAGGAACTGTAACATTAGATGGTGCTGATACTTTTACTGAATAATCAAATGCAACCTCAGTTCCAGTAGGATCAATTACAATATCAAAAGCTCCACTAGTACCAGGTGCAATTTTATCTGCAACAACATAATCACTTGCAGCACGTGTTTTAGATAAAGTAAAATCATTGTTAAATGTATTTGTACCATCTCCTACGCTAATTTTCCATGCTGCCGCAGTAGCTTCTGCTACACCATTTGTTTTAAATACGTATCTTGCATATGCTTGAGATACAAAAAATCCTGTAACTACTGTTAACATCAATGTAATTACAACAATAAATAAATTTCTTTTTTTCATTATACTACCTTCCTTCTAGATTTATCTATTATTAAGTAAGATGTAACTCCTACTAATAATATTCCCATTAATACAACAGCTAAGCCAAGTGGTTCCTTTAAAAACAATAATAAATGACCTAAGCCTTTAATTTTGGTAACATATATACCTTCTATTTGGGATTTGTTTATAACCTCATCATCCAAAGCATTATTATTATCACCTTTAGTTATATATGTACCATCAGAATTAACCTTTGCAATTCTATGAGTTATACACACATCATCAATCCTATAAGCAACAATATCACCACGTTTTAATGTTGATGTATCAACTTCTTTTACAATAACCACATCACCAACATCTATAGCCGATTCCATTGAGTTAGACATAACAATCATAGGTTTATATCCCATAAAATCTGGTATTTTACTAGGGTATTTAATTGCTTTAGTAATTATACATATATTAATTATTATCAAAGGTATAAATATAATAAGAAATAAGCTCATTAATATCTTTTTTACTACTTTCATATAATCACCTTATGCATACTCCTCTATCATAATAAATATACTCTTCTTTATATTTACAGTCAATAATTTTTGGGCTAAAAAACGACATTTTTTTATTTTTTGTACGGATATGTCAAAGCAATCTCTCCAAAGTAATAAGGTGCTATTTGGTAACGTTCAAAGTAAATAATAAGTCCATTATTAGAAAATACAATATTTTTAAAATTATCTATAGTAGGTGCTGTACCATCCTTAAGCATTGATAAAATATTAGAGTTTTTAAAAGCATTATCATTTGAGAGAACATTGTAGCTAAAACTAGAAAGCTTTTCTAAAATCATAGGATCTGAATTAATCAAATCTTTAATAGTAATTATTTTATTAATCTTTTTATCATAATTAATAGTCCATATTAAATGATCAGGATGAGCTCCACCATTATAAGTCTCTAAAAAGAAAACATATGATATTATATTTTTATATCCATATTCTTTATAATCGATAATAAGATAATAATTAGTTTTAACTTTATCAAGAGTAAAATTTTTAAAGTTGTTAGTTTGAAAATCAATATATTCACGTATCTTTTTATTTAATAAGGAATAATCAGTAGAAGGATAATTAATTCTAATAGAATTAGAATTTGTATTAATTTGTTTTTGTCTCATAAAAATATCACCATTAAAGTATATTCACAAAAGCAAAAAAACAAACTATAAAAGTCTGTTTATTTCATCTTATATTATAAAAAATAACTAGTTATTTTAATATCAAATGGCACCATATCAAAAGGGATTCCAAATTTTCCTCTTTTGCCATTTTTTCTTCCTTTATGTCATCATTATACATCAATTTTCTTTTAAATACAAAAATATCATTTTTCCTTTTTCAATTGCCTTTGTAGGTCTTATATTTATTTCTTTAAAGAACGAAGGCTCAAAATAGAAACCTTGGTAATCATCTAAAAAGTAATCTTCCGTAAGAATATCATATTTTTTCTTTAATATATCAATATATTCTAATGCATCGCTTTCTCTTTTAAAATCTGCAATACTATAACTCCTAGCATCTAATTGAATTACCTTATCTAACATATTGCTTTCGCCTAATTCAAATAGTTTTTTAATTTTACTATCTCTTAATTTAATATTAGCAACTTGTATGGCACATATATTATTTTTCTTCCTTTTAATTTTATCTAATTTAATAATATCAACATACTCATATATGAAATTGGCTTTTAATTCATCAGAGGCTAAATTCCAAATTTTATGGAAATCAAAATCTCTTCTATCAAAATCACTTCCATACTTTTTTTCAATGATATTTTCATCTATCTTAAATCTTAATCTATGATCTAATCTACTATTATTAAATGCTTCTGCTAAATCTTTGTCTATGGCTACATAATCATCTCCAAGAGCATTATATAATTCAAAATAACTACATAATTTATCTATCAATGATTTTTCTACATATTCCTCTCTAACATAATCTCCACAATGGAAACATTTATAATATTTATATTCAGTTCCATTTGGTTTTTTTGTGCCATTACAACTTAATATTCTTCCACAAGTAGGGCATATTATTTTTTGCATAAACAAATATAATTTTGACCTATAATAATTTCTCGAATTTCTTTTTATATTATCTTGGCACTCATCAAATAAATCTTCATTTATTATTGCTGGTACTTTATCAATAATTTCAATAGTTTGCTTATCTTTTACTGTCTTTCTATGTTCATATATACCTATATATTTTCTATTATTTAAAATAGTAGATAAAGAGCCATCAGTCCATTTTCTATAAACTATTTCTTTTTCTTTTGTTTCTTTATTTGTTCTAATATATGAAATACATTTAGGATATTTCTCTTTTAATATATTAGATATTTGAAAGTATGTTTTTCCTTTTGAACATAAATCAAATATTTCTCTTACTATTTTTGCTTCTTCTTCATCAATTTCCCATTCTTTTAATTTTTCTCCATTTTCATCTAATTTATTTTTATAACCTAACGGAGGTCTTCCTCCAAAATGCCCTTTATTAACTGCACTTTCAACACCCACTAATGTTCTTTCTTTAATTAGTTCTCTTTCAAATTGAGCAAATATTCCTAATATACGAGCAAACATCATACCCGCTGCACCACTTGTATCTATCTTTTCACATAAGAATTCAATACCACAATTATATTCCTTTAATTCGGTAAAAAATTCTTCAAAGTCAACAATGCTACGACTTATTCTATCCATTTTAAAAGCAGTTATTAGATTAAACTTTTTATCTCTCATATCTTTCATCATTTGTTGATAAGCAGGTCTATTATCAGCAGACTTGCCACTTATCCCAGCATCAGTATAAACCTTATAAACTTTATAACCATTCGCTTCGCACATTGCCCTTAATCTTTTCTCTTGCTCTTCTAAACTATGTCCTTCTCTTGCTTGGTCTGTTGTGCTAACCCTTGTATATATAGCAACAATTTTCTTTTCTTCAATATTCATTTATATATACCTACCTTGAATTTTAGGATATAATTTTCCTAAACCATCTGCCATTTTTACTTTAGATGAAATAGGTAATGTATCTTTTAAGGTTTCTAATACACAATCTTTATTGATAATTAAAAAGATAAATTCTTGCAATTGTTCTGATGTTCTACATATTCTATCTACACTTAATGTAATAATCTTTTGAAATTTATAGTAGTTTAAATCTCTTAACATTTGACTTAAAGCAGGTCTATTAAGACTATTTGAATTATATCCATTATCTTCATATATTTTAAATATTTCATAACCATTACTTTCACAATGTTTTTTTAATACTTCTTTTTGTCTTTCTATCTCAAATTCTGATTTATTATCAACTCGGCAATAAATTGCCACATCTTTTTTTAACATTCTTTCCTCCGCTCCTTATTTTTTAAAACTTTGTTTTTCCCATATTGGTATATGCTTTCTTTTTGGAATTTTAGGATTACTACCTTTTCTAAAACCTCCTGTTATTTCTACAAAATGAACACATAATTTTCTTCTATTTGTTATAATTTCATTTAATTCTAAATCATAAATTGGTTCTAATTCAAACCACACCTCATCTTCATCTTTAAATTTAGTTGCCCAATCAATAGGTTCAACAGTTTTTGGGTCTTCAATAATATGATGTTGCATAAATGGGATAAATCCTTTCCTCTTTTTCTCTTTCTTTTCTTTCTCTTTTAATTTGTCTAATTCATCTTTATCTTTCCTTGGTAGTTTAAATAATGATTTTGGTCTTGGGTGGTATCGATATGTATTTTCTAAATGTAATTCGCATTTATGATTTCTTATTTCTTCTAATAAAATACTTAATTGCTTATTATTTAAAGTCAAAGTATCAAAATCATAAGAAATAACAATATCATATTTAAATTTCTTTATGTCTTCTACCATTTGACTAAAATAAGGTTTATTTACATTATCAATATCAATATACTCTTGGACTATATGAAATCCAAAATGTTTGCAATATCGTTTTAAATGTAATAATTGCTCTTCAATTGTTATTCTTCCATTTTCCAATTTGCTACAATATAATGCAACATAATTATCTTGGTTAATTCTCATTTTATTTTCCTCCTCTTAACATCAAAATAATTAAATGTTCAAACATAACTAATTTCTTTTGATACCTTGAATTTTACACATTTTTGTAGTATATTACTATGTATTAAACGAGTATAATTATTTATAGTTATATTCGATACATAAAGAGGTAAAAAATATGGAAATGATATATAGCGAATTATATGCTGTAAATAAGAAAACTAACGAGTATTATTGCAGTCCTTTATTAGAAATAACATATATAAGCAATGATGTAGATAAGGCACCTAAAACTAATAATGGAATATTAGAAAAATATGAAGATGAAGATTTATATACTTTAAATATTTCTTTTTTCGATACTTTCTTTGATGGTTTATCAGATAATACTATTTATAGGTTAGATAGCATATTAGACTTTGCAAATAAATATAATAATCATAATTATATAAGTAAAGAAATATGGAAACCATTTTTATATACATCTAATATACAATGTAATCAAATACAAAAAGTTATTAATACTCATTTAAAAGAAATTACTAATGATAGTGCCAAAAATAAATTATATAAAAACTATAATGCAAAAGATGATAATCAAAAAATAGTAGAGCAGTATTATAAAAATAATAAAAATGAATATAATAAAAGCATTGCTACATTACAAAGTAATATATATAAAAAGTTATCTAATGAAGAATTTTATAATAAAATATCTTTTGCTCAAAAATATAAAATAAAACCAACTAATAAATCTAATTTAACAGCATTAAGTTTAATGAGAAGAGGCTTATTTGGTGGGTATATGAATATAGATTATAAATTCCAATTTAATAATGAATTAGAATTATTATATACTTTTTTAGATTGTATCTTCTCATCGGATTATAATTACAAAATCAAAAAATGTAAAAATTGTAATAACTACTTTATTACTATGGATACTAGGACTAAACATTGTTCTCATTGTACCCAAGAAATCATTAAATATCAAAAGCAAAATTATGAAGATAATGATATTGTTAAAATTGAAAGAAGGGTTAGCAGATTATTTTATGCTGAAAATAGGTTAAATGAAAAAGATAAGTTTATAAAAGATAAAAATCAAATGAAGAAAGATTTAACTGATAATAAAATAACTGAATTAGAATATAAAAATTGGTTATTATCACATTATAAAACTAAATAGAAACTATTCTTTAACCATAGTATAAAAGGTATTAGGTCTTAAATGTAAAAGTTCTAATGCCTCTTTTGTTTTTATTTCTTTATTCTTCCACTTACTAACTACAAAATCAAAATTATCAGGCTTTTCTATTTTAGGTCTTCCAAACTTAACACCATTGAGTTTTGCACTTGCTATACCTTCTTTTTGTCTTTGCTTTATGAAAGTTCTTTCTTGCTCTGCAACATAAGATAATATTTGTAATATTAAATCACTAATAAATGTACCTAACAAATCTTTATTCTTCCTTGTATCTAATAATGGCATATCTATAACTACAATATCTGCTTTAATATTTTTAGTAATATCTTTCCACTCATCAACTATCATATTATAATTTCTTCCTAATCTATCTATACTCTTAATTACTAAAACATCATTTTCTCTTAATACATTTTTTAGAATATTATATTGATTTCTATTAAAATCTTTTCCACTTTGTTTGTCTATATAAATATCTCTTTCATCAATGTTAAAATCTTTAAATGCCTCTAACTGCCTTTTTTCATTTTGTTCTTTACTACTAACTCTCGCATACCCAAATACTTTATTTTTCATATTATAAATCTACCTCGCTAAATAATTACTTGTTTCCCTCAATACCATATCTACAATGCTATCATCAAATATAATATTAAAATCTACTAATATATTCTTTTGTTTTAATTCATATATGAAATTAGCACAAGCAATGGTATAAGGAAAATTCTTTTCATATTCTTCAATACCAGTTATTAAAGTATCAACATAACCATCACATATTGATTCAATTAATTTCCTTAAAACATCTTCTTTCATTTTATGGCACCTCCTTACCATAAAATATATTATATTCACTTTTTCAAATTCTCAAGGGTTTGTTTAAAAACTCTTAAAATCTTTTCAAATGTTTAAAAACTTAAATATCAACTTTTATAAACATTAAAAAAGACTTAATTCATACTAAAATTAAATCTTTATAAAAGTACACTTTTTCAAATAATAATTAAAATTCAATATTGTTAGTTAATTTAAAATATTCTATTTTTCCATTATTTGAGCTTGTTGTTATATCTATATCATTGATTTTATAACTACTATGATATGAAGAAATCATATCATTCCAATAATTATTAATTTCTTCATCATTTAAACTTTTATCAAATAATTTTATAAATTTTATAAAATATTCTTTGTAATCATCAGAATTTAAATCTTTTGCAGAATACCCAACATAAACACTCATATTATATTTATTATCTAATGAATAATTATCATAAATAATTATTTCTAATTTATCATTTGCTACAACTACAACATTATCTCTATCTCTTCCGCCTATATGCTTTTTAGATAACATTTCACTCGTAATTTTTGGACTATTAATATTATTATATTCGTTAATAAATAAGTTAATGGCTTCATTATCTGCATAAATTGTTTCAATATTTATTTTTTCTTCTTCATTATTTATTTCATTTGTTGTATTAGTTGAAGTATTATAACAACCAGTTATTGAAAATAAAATTGTTATATAAATTAATAATAAAAAAATCTTCTTCATAGCACATCCCACTTTCATTTAATATTATAACATACAATGATTAATATTTATTATCATTCTTATTTAACTATCAATATTTTTAATTATCTGCTGTGATATTTCTTCAAGTTGTTTTAACTTATGTTTTTTTGCAAATTTTAAAACTGAATAATGAAATTCATTATAATATGTTGTACTTAATAAAAACACTAATTTATTTACATATAATTCTTTTTCTTTTTCATTTAAATATTTATAAACTTTATCAATATAGAAAAAACCATTATTTAGCAAAAATTTATCTTCCATAACTATTTTTAATATATCTATTTTATATTTATTTGAATAATTGTTTAAATCTGAAGTCAATAATTTTTTTAATAAAATATCTTCTCTAAATTTTTTATTGTTATTTTTTAAATTAAAAAACTTTTCTGCTGCAATATCATATCTTTTCTCTAAAATATCGTCTATTATTTCATATCCATAATAGATTTCTAATTCTTCCATTGTATATTTGCATACTTTGCTTGCATTAATATTTAATCCTATTTTATTTAATTCATTACAAATGTTATACATTATTTTATTAATATCAGTATTTTGTTTTGCAAAAATGATTTGGTCATCTGCATATCTAACATATTCTGCACCTTCACTTAAACATATATCACTAATTACCATATCATAATCTTGTAAATAAAAATTTGCTAATAAACGAGATTGATCCCCAAATTCACTTTGAGGAATTCCTACAGTTTTATAATTATAATTATCAATTGACTTATTCCAATATTTCAAAAAATAAATTAATAATTCTACAACTTGTGATTTATCTCTATTTATTGTGGATAATAATTTTTTCTCTAAAATATTTAAATTTATATTGTCATAAAAATTAGCAATATCTAATGTATAAGCAACATCATATTCTTCAGTTCTTATTTTTGTCCAAACAATATTTGAAAATTCCTTCCATTTTTCATTCCATAACATAGGATTATAACTATTTGAAACATATTCAATTTCTAAATTCTCTAATTCCTTAATTGCATTTCCTAATCTCCATCCACCAAATGTTCCAGGAACTCTATTATTAGCAATTTCTTCTTCTATCATTTTGATTAAAAAAAAGTATAATGCTTCATCTCTCACTTTTAAACAAGGAATTATTCGAGCAACATTATTAGATTTATATGTAAATAATCTTCCTCTTAAAATAGATGGAGAATAATTTCCACATATTATGTCATTATATAACTCTTTTAATAATTCTTTAAATTCTATTTTTTTCATATCATTTGGAATTAATGTTTCTTTTACAACTTTTTTATAGAAACTATTTGAAAAAACATTTTTAAAACTATCAAAATCTTTAACAATTTCATTCATAAGCATCACATCCAAGTAAATATTATACCACTAAAGCAAAAAATGTCCCATTTTAGAACATTATTTTAATAAACTTATTTTCATATTATATATTTTACTTAAACTATCTAATCTTTCAATTATTAATTTTTCTATTTCATCATATATATAATTATTATTTATACCTAAAGCAATTATTAAAACATTATTATAATTATTTCTCATTGCTTCTAATAATACTTTTTCATAACAAAATATTAACATATTTATTGCTTCATCTTTATCTTTATATTTATTAAATTTAGGAACTCCAATATTTAAATAATCTACATTTAATTCATTATTGCAACTAAAACCTATTTCAAAAGGATTTAAATTATTATCTTCTTCAATAATTAGATCTTTATCATTTATAAAATTTTTAAAATTACCATTAACAACATTTATATAACTCATAATTATTAACATCTCCATATTCCTATCATATTTAGCAAATAATAGATTATTTAATTAATTCATATATATTTATATTATTTAAATCTATCTCTTAATATAATTGCTCATTTGATGCAATTATTTTTTTCATAAAACTTTAAATCACTTTCAATACAAAAATATCTTTTTTTATCTCTTAATCTTCTTTCTTTTATTATATCTTCAAACTTATTTGCACTTTCTAAATTTCTTTTAATAACATCTACAAACAAATTCCATTCTTCATCATTCGGCTTATCATCTTGGAATACAAACATAAAATCAAAATCATTACCATGATTTAGCATTCTTGAAGGAACACATTTATCATTACTATTACCAACCATAATACCATATCTTAAACCACAAAATATATCTTTATGACATTTTGCTTTATCACTATATGTAATAGCATCATGGGTACTTATTTTTTTATATTTGCTTTCTATAATTAATCTTGGCACTGAATAATTATTTCTTTTTTCTTTTATTAATAAATCAACTTCATATTTAAGCATTTCTAAATCTTCGATACCATTTTTATAACCATTAACAAAAATTGAATAGGGCACTTTCTCAAAACAACTTATCTCATATTTATTACTATCTAATTCTTTCTTTAACAATTCGCATATACTTTCAGTCCATAAATCTTCTAATCTGTCCCTCATACTATATTACAACTCCTTAGCATTAGCTAATTACATTATAACACAAAATATATAATTTTGCACATATTAATATTAACTAATATTACTATCACTGAAAACTAATAATTTTAAAATTATATTAGGTGGTGCAAATGGAAAATAAGAATAAAAATAACTTACAAACTTTAAGAAAGAAAAAAGGGTATAAACAAATTAAAGTTGCTTTAGATTTAAACACAACCCAAGAAACTATATCATCTTACGAAACTGGTAGGGTTTTCCCTTATATTGATATGCTTATTAAATTAGCAGACTATTACAATACCTCAATAGACTATATCTTATGTAGAACTAAATATGATATGTCAATAGATGATATTAAACCTAATAACATCTCTGATGAAGATTTTATACTACTTAATAAAATTAATAAATTATCATCTACTGATAAAGCAAAAGCAGAAGCATATATAGATGGTTTAAATGCTTAACAAAGTTCATATATATACTATTAACTACTTTAAAGGCTAATTATTGCCTTTATTTTTTATATTCTTTATTTTTGATAGTATTATCAATTCTCTTAAATATAATGCTTTTATATATCACATATTAATATCTTTATACTATCTAATATAATACTATAAATTATATATTTAATAATATGGTTATATAACTGTATATTTTATGATAGTAATTTAATATACTATTTATACTTTAATACCCTGAATTTATTAAATCTCTTCTTCTTCGCACAATTTCATTTTTCTGTACTTTATTATTTCTTAATCTTTCATATTCTGCTGATATTTTATCTTTCTTTACTTTTTCAATAAATTTATCAACCATTTTTTTATCCTCTTTTTTACTTAAATTCCAATAAAATTTTAATATATTATAATATTTATCTTCTGCCTCTAATCGTTTATCAATATTTTCAATAGCATTATAATTTTTAGCGGTCATCATATTCATATATGCTTTATATAAATCTTTTAAACTATACCCTTTTGGTATTCTTTCTTCGCCAGTATTATTACAATTACAAAAAAGTAATTTATCTGCTTGGTCTATAAAATACTCTGCTTTTCTAATATTAGTATTCTTCTTATATGTATTTTTATCTATTCTAACTCCCCAACGATTATCAATATAATTTTTTATCTCATCTCTAAAAGCATACATAGGCATTGAAACCAATAATATATGTATGTGCCAATCTACATTTACCTTATTACTATAATATTCTTTTATCTTTCTTGGTCTTCCTCTTTTGCCATTATGTTCATATCTAACAAAACAACTATTACCTTTAATATTACTAATACATACCATTGCCTCTGCCGACCAACCATTTTTCGCTTTTACCTTACAAACATATCTTATATGTTCTATTAATCTTTTTGCATACTTATATGCTTCATCTTTGTCTTTAAACTTTATTTGCAAATCAAAACTTGATATGCCTAATCTCTTTTTTGCCATTATGCTACCTTCTTTTTTAATTTGGATAACATAATTTCTATTTTCTTTAAATCTATTTGCATTCTTCTATCATATAAAAATATATTCTCATCATCATAATATAGTAAAAGCAATTTATAATTATTTACTTTGATTATTATTCTATGAGGCTCAATAAAACTAATATTACTATCATCTATATAAATTATTCTTCCTTGTTTTATATTATATTTTGCTTTATTAAAACTACATATTAATTTGATTTTCTTTTCTAATTCTTCATCTTTTATTAACTTTTCCACATTATAACTCATATTTTTACCTCTTTCCAAGGCAAAACAAAAACCATAGAATTCCCTTTGTTTTCTATGGTTTTATCTATGTTTACTCCAAAAAGTTTTGGAGGCATTAACATCTGGCAGGGGATGAGAGAATCGAACTCCCAACAGTGGTTTTGGAGACCATTATTATACCATTTAACTAATCCCCTAAATATTTGCTTGACGAATTTAATTATAACACAATAAATTCAATTCTACAATAACATAAAAGTGAATTTTACATATTTTATTATAGGTGAAGAATATGGCATTAATTTCATACACTTCAAAAGAAGTAGATCAAATGGCAAGGCTAATGAGAGCGGAAGCCATTGGAGAAGGAGAACTTGGAATGTTAATGGTAGGAAATGTAATAGTAAATAGAGCTATTGCAGACTGTCTTACATTCAAAAACACAATGACTATTGAATCAGTAATATTTCAATCTCCAGGTGGTTTTGCAGGAGTAAACAGTAACTTATTTTATTCAGGCGCAACTACTACTGAAAAAGAATTAGCACTCAGAAATTTAAATGGTGAAACATATTATCCAGCAACACATGCATTATGGTTTTATGCACCATCTGGGAAAGCTAAGTGTGTAGATTTATGGTATAATCAACAGCTTGCTGGAAGATATAAAAGTCATTGCTTTTATAGACCATATGCAAACGCATGTAAACAATTATATTAAAAAAACAGCCTATGCTGGTAAAAGCAACGACTGTCCTATACTTAATAAGTCTGAAGTCAGATTATTAAGTTTTTTTATTTCACTAACTGTTGTATTGTATTCTCTTGCTAAATTATAAAGGTTATCCCCTCTTTGTACGTAATAAGTTATATAATTAGTTGTCTCATCATTTCCATTATTAGATGGTAACAATAGTACTTGACCTATAGAAAGCATATTTGAACTCAAATTATTTATACGCTTCAATTCATCGGCAGTAGTATTATATCTTTTAGCAATACTATATAAGCTATCACCAGCCTTAACTGTGTATGTATTATCACCACTTGGGACATCTGTATTAGAAGACTCGCCACTTACTAATAACTTATCACCTATTTGTAAAACTGTAGTTGTTAAATTATTAAGTCTTATAAGCTCATCTACTGTAGTATTAAACTTTCTTGCTATTGAATAAAGGCTATCATTTCTTTGTACAGTATAATATTGATTTCCAGTAGGTTTTTCATCAATTTTTTCACCAACTGGTATTAATAACTTTTGCCCTATAGAAAGTGTTGTAGAAGTCAAATTGTTATATTTAACTATATCATCTACAGTAACATCAAATTCATTTGCAATAGAATAAAGACTATCTCCTCTTTCAACTATATATGTAACATATTCATCAGATTCAGGTGGCGTATTAGATGGAATAATTAGTTGTTGTCCTACATTCAAGAAATTAGAAGTTAAATTATTAGCACTTTTTAACTCTGCAACAGTTATACCATATTTGTTGGCAATGCTATAAAGAGTATCTCCTCTTTGAACAGTATAGGTATCCCCACTAACACCAGGTGGTGTGTATTTAGTACCAGTATAATTAGCAACTGCTCTAACAACTGCTTCTCCATAATCTAGTAAGTTATTTTTTAGCTTATTTAGATCTCTATCGTTATCTATAAAACCATATTCAATTAAAACAGGTTGAGTCTTACCAGTTAGTCTCTGAATAAAGTAATAATCTTTAGATGGATCACCCGGTAATCTTCTTTGATAATATTTTCTCATTTTTTGACCCTCAGAACCAATCTCTTCTAAAATATTTTTAGCAAGAGCATCAGAATTCCTAAGGGCATACACTACTTCAGCACCTTCGCCACCTCCTGCATTTATGTGATTAGATAAAACTATCACATCAGAATTATTTCCAAACGCCGATAATATTCTATTAACTCTTTCATCTCTATCTAATGTTTCATCAGTACTTCGAGTTATATAAGTAGGTATTCCTAATTCCTGCAATCTCTTATAAATATATTCTGCAACTGCAAGTGTGAAATCCTTTTCTTTAATATTTCCATTTACTGCCCCCGGATCATCGCCTCCATGTGCAACATACCTTTATACACGGTACATAATTAATAAATAATTGAAAGCACTTATATACATTATAAAAAGTGATCAAAATAGTCACTTTTTTTAGATCCACTTTGTAATAAAATCAGTTGGACCCATTCCTCGATAAAATAAATCATCCAATGGAATTAATTGTAATTTCAAGCTACTAATTCCTTATTACTATTAAAAAAGTATAAAAATAATTAAAATATAAATGTTTTTTATGAAATAAAAAAATAAGCAGTGGGGTGTACTGCTTATTAAACTTATTTAACTTTATTAGCAAGTTTTATAACTGCTTTAGTATATTTCATAAGTTCTCTTTTGTTTTTAAATCCACAAGTCATTGCATAATAATCAGTATAGCTATCATCTTCTTTTACTAACTTTAATTGTAAAGATTTATTTATATTATAATTTTCTTTAGCAGATAAGTTAGATAGTTTAGAATAGTCTTTAACTGTTATATTATAAAGTGGATCGTTACTTTTAAATTTATCATATATTTCATTTGATATTATACAATTATCAATAAGTTCCTCGTTATTCTCAAACTCTATTAATGTCTTGTTTTTTTCAGGATATACTGTTACATTTTTAACTCTATCAATGTACACTGCTTTTCCATCTTTTATTTTACCAACATATGGTTCTTTCAATGATAGTAAAACAATAATTAGTATAACAATTAGAAGAATACTTGAAATAATGATAATTTGTTTTTTAGATAGTTTCTTTATCTTTAATTTTGTCTTTTTCACATTACCATCCCTCAATTTTTATATTAAAAAGGAGTTAGAGAAAACTCTAACTCACAGTTTAATTTGTTTGTTTTCTTCTATAAAAGATTCCAGCTCCAGCAAGTCCTACGATTGATAAGATTCCACTTATTATATAGAATCCAATATTATCTCCAGTTTGAGGATTATCTGTTGGCACTGTTACTTTTGCTACATTAAATGTTGTGATTGCTTCTCCACCATCATTGAATACAACTTTTAAAGTGTGTTCTCCAACTGATAATGTATCAACGAATTCTTTCTTTAATGTAATTATTGTGCTTCCACTTTCTGCTGTATAATTTTTAGGATCAACTAATTCATTATCAACATATACCTTACCACCATCAAATAATCTAAAGTCAGCATTTATTTTAAATTTAGCTTCATTATTTTTAGTGATTGTATATTTTTGATTAGCTCCTTCAGTTACTTCATAAACTATTTTTTCAACTACAACTTCTAAGTTTATATCAGATGTTATATTTGTAAGTTTTAAAGTATCTCCAACCATATCAGCAGTTTTGTCAGTTCCATCAACTAGAACTTTAACTAACTTATATCCACTATTAGCAGTTATAGTAAATTCTTGTGTCTCACCATAACTTACTGCAACAGCACCATTTGGAGTAATAGTAGCACCATCTACATCTTTAACAGTTACAGTAAATGGTATTTTCTTATAACTTACTTTAACATCTTTTTCTTCATTTACAGTAAGTTCTATTTTATTACCAGTTACAGTAGTTTCTACTGTATTTACTAATACTTTATCAATCATATATCCAGCATCTGGTGTAAATGTTATTTCAACTTTAGTTCCTTCAACAACACCTATTTTACTTGGTGTAATTGTTCCATTTCCA
>ULOC01020963.1_pt1 | contig 44219 bp, 51 predicted proteins | sample 1952181 | NCBI WGS metagenome assembly ULOC01 (sample SAMEA4835592, study PRJEB28245) | human gut metagenome | biome: gut microbiome; material: fecal sample | place: Denmark | collected 2008
ATGTATTTGTGACATATCTATTTTAAACCTATAAAAAAGTTTAAAAAGGCAAGGTCCTTCTGTTGCAAGTACTGCTTCTTTTTGTTTATCGTTTAATCCTTCAATTATTTCTTCTTTGTTCATATGCAATCCTTTCGTTTTATATTCGAAAGTTATCATATATTTTCAACTAATAAAAGTCAATACTTTTATAAAAACACCTGTTCTTGTTACATATCTTTTTATTCCACACAAAAACCACATTATTTGATAATGTGGTTTTATTTTTTATTATTTAAAATTTAAATATTTTCCTTTTTTGTAAGCTACTATTCCTGCTATACCTACTGCTATTATTGCAACTCCTGCAATATATAGTAAACTTCCTGTTTGAGGTAGTTTTCCATCTGCAACTGTTGGGTCTTTTTGGTTTCCTTGGTTTCCATTGTCATCTTGATTTGGTGTACCAGCTTTTTGTGTAACAGTAACTTTACATGTAGCTGTATAGTTTCCATCTGCTGTTGTAGCTGTAATTGTTGCTGTACCTTCTGATACTGCTATTACTTTTCCTGCTTCTACTTTTGCTACTTTCTCGTTATCGCTTGTCCATATTACCGATTTGTTTGTAGCATCAGTTGGTTTTACGGTTGCTACTAGAGTATATTCACTTCCTACTGCTATTGATATAGATGTTTTATCCAAACTTATTGACTCAACTGCAACATCTTCAACTTTTTTTCCTGAAAGTTTGTATGTTTCTTCATCATAAACTATTGTACCATCTGAAGTAACTAATTTTGCCCATATTGCAAATGCTTTATTTCCAGAAAATTGGGTTAAGTCCATTTGGAAATTTCCATCTTCAGTTTTAGTCCAATTGCCCTCAACATACGCTGGAACTATAGCATTTATATTAGTATTTATTTCTTTTACTTTAGCATTATACTCGTCTACTTTGTCATTATATTCTTCTATTTTGTTTTGATAATTTGTCTTTGCTGTTTCATATGCTTCTTTTGCTGTTGCAATTTCTTCTTCAGTTGCGTTATTTGTTACTTTTTCTTGATATGCAGCATAAGCTTCATCATATACTGTTTTTAAATTATCACGTTCTGCCTTTAAACTATTTAATTGTGTATTAAGTTCTTCTATAGCTTTCTTGCCAGCAGTTTTTATTTCCTCCATCTTTTGATAATCATCATTTGGTATCTCAACAGCTTGATAATATAATTCATATCCAGTTTGAGAACTGCTTATAGATATTGTTCCTTTACCATTGTATATAAATAATGGAAATGATATAAGATTGTTTTCATCTAATTCTATAGAATGTGCATTTACATATTTCAATGGTATAATGCTAATGCATAAAATTAAAAATACTATAAGAAATGCTTTTGTTTTCTTCATAAGATTTTCTCCTCCTAAATTGTACTTTATTTGATTCATTTGTATTAAATCCTATTTTTATTTTATCATATTATTTACAAAAGTAAATACTTTTATCGAAAAATGTTGAATTATATATTTACTGCAATTAATCCTAATATAAAGCCTACTATATTTCCCAAAGTCGGAAATCTACCTTTATATAATGAATTCGATTCCGGTATTAGCTCCCCAGAAACTATGTACAACATTGCTCCTGCTGCAAACGTTAGGCAAATAGAAATAACATCCTCAGATATTTCTCCTATTATTTTCCCCACAAATGCTCCTATCCCTGTAGTTATCCCAGACAATATTACATAGAATAAAACTCTACCTGAGTTCATTCCTCCATTTTTCATCGGCACCGCCATCGATATTCCTTCTGGTACATCATGTATACAAATTGCAACAGCTAATGAATATCCCAATGTTAGGGATGCGCCAAATCCTGAGCCTATTGCCAATCCTTCTGGAAAGTTATGTAGTGCCAATCCTATACTAGTAACTATTCCAGTTCTTAATAGATTTCTTTTTGTATCTGTACCCGAACTTTGTATTTTAAACTTTTTATCTACTATTATATTGCAAGCCATCATACATATTATGCCTAAGAGTATTCCTATTACAGCGTTAGGAATGGACGAAATTTTTAGTGCTTCTGGAATTAGATCAAAACTCAATATTGCAGTCATTAATCCAGACGCAAAAGATAATATAAAACTTAAAAATTTATTTGATGGATTTTTAAATTTTATTCCAATTATTCCACCAATGGTTGTTCCAAATGTTCCAAAGAACAATCCTATTAATGTTACTTTTAATAATTCACTCAATAAAATCACTTCCTGTCTTTAATTTATATTCAAGAAGTTGATTATTATGTACAAAAAAGACCTATACATCTACTTGACTGTAAATGTATAGTCTTCATCTTTCGTTATGTTGTTTAGTATTTCAGCATCTGCCTCTGTTCTTTCATGGTTTGGCATAAAAATAACCGCTAGGCCTCTTGGTTCTAACGGTTTGTCTCTTTATTTTTTGAAAGAATTATTGTTCTTCTTCTTTTTTTGTTACTTCTTTGTTTCCTAATTTTTTGTTAATGTCAGTTGTATTTCTGCAAATAACTAATGTTACTAGGAATAATTCATATCCAACTCTTGCTGCTATATTTCCAAATACTAATGTCATTAAGAATGCTATGAAACTTGTTGATATTAGTGCAAATGATCCTAATGTTATAAATATTGTTGCAATTAAGTATAAGATTTTTAGTAAGTTTTCTATCATCATTTTTTTGAATGTTAAGAAATCATACATCCATCCTAAGAATCCTGTAAATTTTCCTTCATTTTTTTTGCTTAAAAATGTGAAGTATAATACTATTCCTCCTATAACTGCAAGTATAGCAGATATTACTACCCATATCATTCCTGACGCTGCTTTTGTTGCTGTTGTTGTAGAGATATCTGCGAAATCTGTTCCGTATGTATAGTGCATTGTTTAGTCCCCCTTTCATTATTTTACATACATAATACTACATTTTTTTACATTTTTCAACATATTTTATATAAAAAAATGAATACTAATAAATTGTATTCATTTTTGTTTTTTATATTCTATTATTCATCTGATCCTTTTAATTTTTCTGCTCTGTCTGCTGCAATTAGATTATCTATCATCTCATCTAAATTTCCATTTAAGAAATCTTCCATTTGATAGATGCTTAAGCCAATTCTGTGGTCTGTTATACGTCCTTGTGGGTAATTGTATGTACGAATTTTTTCGCTTCTATCTCCACTTCCAATTTGGCTCTTTCTTTCACTTGCAAGTTTTGAGTCTCTTTCTTGTCTTTCTTTTTCGTATAATCTTGATTGCAATAGCTTCATAGCATATTCTCTATTTTGAGTTTGAGAACGTTCAGTTTGACATTCTGCCACCATTCCTGTTGGAATGTGAATCAATCTTACTGCTGATGATGTTTTGTTTACATGCTGTCCTCCAGCTCCTGACGCTCTAAACACTTCTAGCTTTATGTCTGCCGGATTTATGTCTATTTGTACATCGTCCACTACTGGTAAAACTGCGACTGTTGCTGTTGATGTATGGATTCTTCCACTTGCTTCTGTTTCTGGAACTCTTTGTACTCTATGAACTCCACTTTCATATTTTAGCCTACTGTATGCACCTTTTCCAGAAATCATAAATGATATTTCTTTGTATCCACCTAATCCTGTTTCGTTTTCATTTAGTACTTCTAGTTTCCAGTGCTTTCTTTCTGCATACATTGAATACATTCTAAATAGGGTTCCTGCAAATAGTGCTGCTTCATCTCCTCCAGCGCCACCTCTTATCTCGCAGATTATGTTTTTATCATCATCTGGGTCTTTTGGTATTAGTAATACTTTTAGCTCTTCCTCTAACTTTGGAAGTTTCTCTCTATCAGCTTTTGCCTCTTCCTCGGCAAGTTCTTTCATTTCTTGATCTTTCATTAATTCTTCAGCTTCTACTAAACTTTGTTTTACCTTTTTATATTCTTTGTATTTTAAAACAACCTCTTCAATTTCAGCATGCTCTTTCATGTATTGTGTCCACTCACTGGTTCTTGCAATTACATCTGGATCTGATATCTTTTTAGTAAGTTCTTCATATCTTTGCTCTACAGCTTCTAATTTTTGAAACATAAAATCTCTCCTTTATTTTTATAGCTTAATTATTATATAACAAAATAGCTTTAATTTCAATATTTTTACTCTAAAAAATGCAGGAGGGGAAATATTTCCCCTCCTGTTCCGGTTTAGATTTTGCTCATGATTTTTGCGAGTCTCTCCACTCTTTTTCTCTTTTCAACATCATCTTTGCAAACAATGTTAGAAATGATTCCATCTTGGTGCGTTACCAGAAGGATATCACCTTCTCGGATGTCTCCAAGCTTGGTCGCCATACTTTTGGGTACATCTACGAATACGGTTTGGTCATCGTCCAAAAAATCGTATTCCGCTCTTTCTTGTGCTCTTACGAGCTCTACTTCAAGGACAACGAAATTGCCCTCGATGCGGTCAATGGAAGCGAAGCTTTCCATATCAGTCACCCTCCTTTTTTGGAACTTTCTGCTAACTGGGTTCCGCTTTGGTAGTCCCCCGGAGTACAGTTGAATGTAATTTTCTTAGCGGTAATCGTTATTACCACATTTCCCTGTTCGTCAGTGCGGTATACTTCAATATTCCGCGCTTCTAGCTTAGCCATAGTTGCTGGCATCGGATGATCATACTTGTTTCCGACTTTTGCACTAATCAACGCATAATCAGGATCTATCTCATCCAAAAATGCATCACTCGTAGAAGTCTGCGAACCATGGTGTCCCACTTTAAGCATTTCTGCATCAAGATCTGCACCAGACTGAAGGATCTCTTTTTCAACCTGCTCCTCAGCATCACCAGTCATAATGACATCCATGTCTCCAAAGGAGACTTTCATCACTATCGAATAATTGTTGAGGTTTTCGTCATCAGGCTCTGTAATAGGTCCAATGATTTTCATCTTTGCCTGGCCAAGAGTATACTCATGGCCAACTTCGGAGTACTGCACATCATATTTACCACTACTAAGTTCTCCCATGAGCTTGGTATACCAGTTCGTGGTAATCTCGCTTTTTGTTACCTTCGGAATAATAACTGTTCCGATATCAAAGCTAGTAAGAACTGCATACATGCCGCCCATGTGGTCCTCATGAGGATGAGTTCCAATAAGATAATCAATTCGTGTTATCCCTTTGCCTTTAAGATAAGAAACTACATCCTTTCCCGTCGACCGCGTTCCACAATCGACAACTGCTACTTTCCCTTTCTGTTCAAACAGAAAGGAATCCGCTTGTCCTACATCAATCATTGTCATCAGGAGTTCCCCTAAGGGTTCTCCATTCTGGTTGATTGCCGGCTGGTTCACCTGTCCAGATCTAGGCGCCTTCGGCTCCTTCTCAATCATCACCACAGACGTGGCGACGAGCACAATCAGAATGAGAATCGTGATTATGCCCTTAAACCGTTTCTTGTTGTGCTTGGCATTCGCCATATGCACGTCCTCCTTTCAGAATTTTATGTAAATAATTATATCAAATTATGCCGAAAAAATCAACGTTTAAGCCATATTTCTGTAATTATAGTTTCGTGTTAGTCTTTGTTTATCATATGTACCGGAAATTTTCCTTGTTTTAATATTTCTTTTATTATTGCCGGTTTTATTGGATAATCATCTATCTTATCTATATCTACCCATTCATATTGCAAATAGTCTTTGCCCTCTCTATTCTTCAATGTATATTCTATTTTTTGATCTTCTTCATCTACAAATTCAGCTCTATGCATAAACAGCATCTCGTGATATTTAGTCCCTTGCATCTCGAAAAAATTTTCTATTACTCCTCCATGTTCTATTATCTCAGCTTCTTTTCCAAGTTCCTCTTCGATTTCTCTTTTTACAGTACTTGCTGAATCTTCGCCGATTTCAACTCTTCCTCCTATAAAAGTATAGTGATTCGAGTTAAGATTTCTGTGTGTTAAGACTTTGTTGTTATGAATTATAATTCCAGCAGCTCTCACATTTAACTTGTAATCCTCCACTTCAATTGTTAAATCCATTTTATTTAATTCCTTTCCAAGACTTTTATTTATAAAACAAATTTGAAATTTATCGGCATACTCTTGGTATGTTAATAAATTTCAAATGTTAGTCTTATATCTTTCGCCTTTTACTAAGTAGCATTATATCATATTATTTGCTTTATGCAATGGTTATCTATCAGAATCATCATATTCTATCATATCAGTATCATATACAACTGGCTCTCCCGGTTTTAGTGTTTCTTCTTTTATGTTTTTATGATCTGTTATTCCTCCAACACCATCAAACAATCTTCTTTGGTTAGGCTTTTGAAGAATTCCAATATTTCCATATAGAATATCTTTGCATTTAATCTTAGATTTCTTAAGTTTATTTATCAACTCTTGCCTTTGCTGTTCTGTTACGTTTTTAGTATCAACCTTGTCTTGTACCTCGACAATTAAAACATCTTTGCCCTCTTTGTCTGAGATTTTCTCTCTCAACAAAGGTTGCAAAATATTAGGATGGTATGGTATTTCAAACTTATCTCTAGTTTCGCCCAACTTTATGACATATCCATTTGTCTCTATTACATCACTATAAGTGCCCTCATCTCCGATTTTCTTTAACTCTTTTCCTTCCGAAACTTCTTTAATGATTTCTTCAACAAATATCGAAACATCTCCCTTAATAATTCCACCTAATGTTGATTCTCGAATTAGTCCCTGTCTATAAAGATTATATGAATATTCGTTTCTCTCAAACATTTCTTGCTTTTTCTCATCACTAAGCAAATCAATAAAATCTACGATATCTTCTCCATCCAACCTTGCAATGACTTGTGTTGCATTATTGGTTAATGTATCTTGTCCCTCTGGCACATCCGAAATCATCTCTGCAATATCCAGAATCTCATCTTTTAACGCTCTTTGTAAAATGTGAGAAAATTGGCTTAATACCGTATTTTCATATCCACTACTTAATAACTTTTCTATGATTGGAACTAGCAATCCATATTTGTAAAACTCCTTATCTTCTAGTAACTGACTTAGTTTATCACTTAATACCTGTGCACCACTCGGATTTTCTAATAATTCATTTAAATATTCTTCCTTTTTATCCATCAGTTTGCTCCTCTTTTATTCATCATATAAAATCATTCCCGCGCCCAAATCATCACTTGGTCTTGATACAAATGTTATCTGATAATCTCACTTTCAAAAAATTGTTCTTGAAAATTTGTAAACTTTCTAATCTCCTCATCTGTAAGATTCTTGTCTTCTGGAACAATTATTAATTTGTCATCATCGTCATTTGTTCTGTGAATCACAGCTATGCACTTTCCTGTAAACTCTTGCACGGGCTCATTCACTCCCAATACATAAGCATCCAGCTCTTCTCCATCGCCACTTACTGTATTTGGAACATAACCATAATTTGCTTCATATACAAATCCATGCTTTGGATGCTTGCTATTTAAAGGTCTATCTATTCTCACGCTTACATTCTTTCCTATGAATCCATAAGACTCTCTTTGTTTAGTTCTTAGCGCCAATTCATATTCATCTCGTCCAAAATCAACAGTTGGCACAATTTCTTTATTATTAAACATTTCCATAAACTCGTCTATGCTCACCCATTTAAATTCTGTAGCCTCTCCATCCGGAAATGTAATTTCTTCATCACTTATATCACGTTTAAACAACCACAAATCTTTGAAATTTGCAGGGACCATTTCACGTTTTACCTCTTTTAGGAAAATAGCTTCTGGTTTCGAAAATTTAATTCCTAACTCCTCTTTTACTTCTCTTAGAATTCCCTCTAAGCTTGTTTCTCCTTTCAACGCAGAACCACCGTTACATTCCCACATTCCACCAAACTTCTTAAATGGAGCTCTCTTACTAATCAATATTTCATTTTTTGTGTTTAAAATAATGGCTTGTACCACCAAATGATATTCTCCATCTTTAAACTCATAAACTCCTCTTTCTGCCGTTCTTCCTGTTTTCCTTTTGTTTCCATCATATATATCCCAAAACTCTTCCATAAAATCCTCCTTTTAAGTTTATTTTTCCACAATTATAGCACAAGATGTGGATTTTCTTTATTACCTTTCATTATCCGCTTTATTTTGAATCGGTAATGGCTCTGTTATGTCCCTATCTTTATATAAATCTTTTTCCCCTAGCAGTTCGATTCCAAGGTATTCTTCTAATTTATATACTACTTTATCTTCTATCTGATCACATATCGCCACATCTCCACTTAAGGCTTGTTTATATTTCGACACATCTTCGCTATTTATCATTTCAATAAAGCTTCTGTAATCACCTTTTGTCCTTTTATCAAAAACAGCACATTCTCCTTTTTTCGCCAAGAACATATTTGTAATTGCTCGAGCGGTTCTACCATTGCCATCCGGGAAAGGATGAATTCGTATGAATCTAAGGTGCATCTTTGCAACTTGTTTTATATACTCTCCCTTGCTCATATTGTCAGCATTCTCAACCAGTTTGCCACATTGCTGAGTATACAGTTTCATAGCTTGAGGAACATTCTGAAAGTCCACAAAACCAACATCTTTTTTCCCCAGCCCAACATTCACACTTCTATATCCATCTTTACCGTAGTACTCTTGTCTTTGTCGATTTAGATTTCTATTTATTTCTATTATTTGTTCCTCAATCCTTTCCGGTTCCTTTTCAAGATCCGTTCCCAAAGCTTGAAGTTGCCCCATCACATTAGCATATATGCTTTGTATCTCTTCTAATCCTTTATTTGGATTTTCATATGATCCCAATATATCCATCAAATTATTTGACAGGTTAGAAATCATACCATTGTAGCCTCTCTGCTTCTTCTCTCCTATTACTTCTAAAGAATTTCCTTGTACTTCGTCTGTAACAAGCTGATCCATTAGTTGCTTATTTCCAAGGACATTATATATAAAATATCTCGACATATTATCAATTTTTTCATCACTTAGATCAGTATTATTTTTTAGATACTGCTTGTACCTTGACATTAATTCATTATCTGACACTTCTTTTCTTCTTAGCGAACTAAACATTCTCGAGAATGGGTGCTTTTTAGCTAGTTCCGGTGTTTGTTTTGAAAGTCTTGCCACATAAGGGTTTATTATATTTTTCATTAATTCTTCTCTGTTTGGTACACCAGTCAAAATGCTAGTAAAGTCATCTGGAAAAGGTTTATCCATTGTCAAATATGGCAATCCTTGCTCAGAAACTTTTTTCTCTATCTTCATAGCTTTTGTTAGTCCCGGGATTCCTCTTTGAGTTGTCAACTTTGCTATCAGAGAATTTTTTATTTCTCCCTTATCAGAAAGTAATTGCTCTACAATTTCGCGTACTGTTTTTATGTCCAAATCGCTCTCATGTCGTTTTTGAACATTGTTTTTATCTCTGTACGAGGCCTTGCACTCATTAGTAATTACCTCTATTATTTTTCTAGTTTCCTCGTCATAATAATTGACACCAAAAAGACTCGCAGAACCTTTGCCTTGTTTAAGCTCTCCATATAATTCTTTTGCTTTCTCCTGTATCATTTTACAATTCTCCTATATGATGCTAAAGTTTTTCGTTAGTGATATTGTTATTCTTTATATAAATTTTACAATTAATACGCATATTAATCAAGCTTTTGTGGAAATTTTGTGGTTTTTATGTGAGTATTTGTTGTTTTGGTTCGGAGTGATTGAATTCATTATAATCAAGTTTGTTAAAATCTTTATCAACCTCGGATATGTATAAGAATTGCTAATTGACATCATTTTTACTTTTTTAATAATGTGTATTATATATGCAATGCCAACAATAGTCATCGCAAAAATCATAATATATGCAATGTTTATTACACTTTCTTGTAGCTCAGTTTTGCTTATTGCTGTATAAATATTAATTATATTAAAAGTAATTGGCACAGCATATACTCCAATCACTATTTGTGAAAAACTCGAGTCATCATATTTATCTTTTTTCTTGTTATTCTTTAAATAATCTCTTAGTTCTTTCATGCATTCAGAATTGTACATGCCATTTTGAATTAGAATACTTTTGACTAACTTTATCTCACTGTTTAAAATTATCTTCCTGTTATATTGAATAACATCATAATACTTGTCTTTAGAAAACATTTTATAATGTTTTCCGCCTAGTTTCTTGCTCTTATCATACAAGATATTATTAAATTTCCAGAAAATATATCCAATAGTAGCACTGATAGCTGTAGCCATAAACAAAAAATTCGCCCATATCACTTTCTGAAGTATACACGTAATACAAAAATAAAAAATTCCTATCACTATCACTTTATCCACCACTTTTCTCATTTCTGTAGTCGCCATTACATTTAAACTGTTTTCTTCAAATATTCTTACTACTTCATCTGTTGCTTGTGCACTTTTAATCTTATATTTGCTCATTTATAATCACCACTCTTCCATCTTTGCAAATTCGTACTTTATTTTGTTGTATCAACTGTTCTCCTATACTTTCTATAATTTGATAAAATCTATCCTTTTACATATCCAACTTCTTTGTAATATCTCTTAGTCCATGTTCTCTGTTCTTCATAATTGCATTTATGTTTAATTGAATATTATCAATAATCAGCTTTTCAACTTTTTTCCATTTTATAGGATATATCCAACTGTCAATCTTGTCCACATATTCCATTTCATCATACATTCCAATAAAATCCATCAGAGCTGATATACTAGTTTCTTTAAAAGATTTTATTACCGCTCCCAGCATCTGGTATCTAGCTTTAAAAAGCAGTTTTCCTATTAATCTCTCTTTATCAAAAGCTAAATTCTTTTCTATCTTCCCTTGTTTTAGAATATAATCCATTCCTATATCAATCATTTCCTCCTTACTCACTCTAGAGCCATACAAAACCTGCATTTGGTTGGCAATCTTTGTAATTCTTTTGTATAAATCTGTATAATTTTCATGTATAAACTCCTTAGATAATGTCGGACTTTCCCCTATCCAAATTCCATCCTTGTTCATTGATAAAATATATGAATTCTCATAATAACAAATCTTAAAATTGTATATATACGTTAGGAAATCATCTATCTCAATTCCGTACTTTTCACAAATATTATAAACTTCTTGTTTCTTGTACATCCTGCTACCGTACTTTTGCAAATACTTTAATTCAATTTTTATAAGATTTACTAATTCCCTCTTTGTATACTCCTGATTCATTCGTATAGTCGTCCAAGATTCTGGCGTTTTATATTTTGCATTTTTGTAACATCCTAGTATTAATATTAAATCTTTCAAGTCGATCTTTTCATTTTCAGAAATTTCAATAAGTCGTTTTATCGTTATCCTTTGTCCATTCTCTAGTTCATATTTCTTTTGAATTTTGCTTCTTAGTTCAAACCTTTCCATATTTTTTGCTCCTTTTATTGTAAAATATAAAAGCAGAATGCATTTATCTGCATCTGCCTTCTTTGGTTTCCTTATTTTATATTCTAGAGTTTGGGTTATTATATCATATGGAATAGTTTTCTATGAGATTATATATTAAATTGTTATAAAGATGTTTGAGGTTATGGATTTGGAAGGGTTGATGTATTGGGTGGTGTGAAGGATTGTAGGTTGGTGATGCCTTCGGGTTATGAGCTCGTAAGTGTTGGTATTGTTGAGTTTGGTGTAATTGTGTTATGTTTTGTTGGAGTAAGTTAATCGGTGATATTGGGGATTGTTTGTTTTGGTTAAATTGTGTTTGAAATCGTGTGATTTTGAAGTGAGTGTGACCAAGGTGTGACAAAGAAACTGAAAAAAAAGAAACCTCATAGTTTCTTTTTTATCTTCTTTCTTTATTTTTAGGAAGTTTTTTACTATAACTCTCAGTTATATGTATATTATCTAGTCTAGGTGGTTTTGGTGGTGGTTGTTGAGGTTTATTATCTGATTCTTGTACATTTTTTTTGTTCATCATTATATCTCCTTTCCATCAATATTGACTTTTCATATTTTACATTTATTGTTTCGTTATATGGTATACTAAGTACCAATATATATGCTATTATTATAAGAGCTACCGTTACTAAAATAAATCTGTTCAATTTTACATTATTTTTCATTCTAATATTATTTCTATAGTTATTATAATCAAATGCACTTATATATTTTTCTTTTAAATCTTCTTCCATATCCTCTTCTATTAATTCTTCTTTTGTTTTGCCTAATTTTTTATAGTATTCATTATAATATGCATCATAATATTTTTCTATTTCGTTTCTTTTTTCTTCTATATCTCTTGAACTTCTCAATTGTTCATACTTATTTTCATAATATACATAATACATATTATAAAATATTATAGCATATAAAATAAATATTACTATAGACATTGCCATTATGACATACGTAATAATATTAATTTCGTAATTATTACTTTCCAAAACTTTAAATAATTTATCTATTATTAACAAATATCCTCCTCCAGAAACTGTTACGATTGTTAATAATATACTAAATCTATCATTAAATTGACCTCTTCTTTCAATTTCTTTATAATATCTTTCTTTATAAAATTCTAACCAGTCCATTTTAATTCTCAACTGCACTTCCATTCATTTTATTATTTATGTCATAAATATTTTCATAATAATATTTACACATACTATCTACATAATTACAAATCTCTTCTATATTTACAATATCATTTTTTATATCTTCGGGATTTATACATATTTTTAATTCATTCGAGATTTTCTTTTCTCCATTATTGCTTGCAATAAAAGAAAATATTATTTGCTTGATTACATTTTCCTTACTTTGATTTACTCCAGCCCTTCCTGTTCCTAATATAGGAATTACTATAGGTTCCATATGACCTTTCTCTAATATAAATTCCCATAATCTTGATAGCGATATTAAAATATTTTCATATGATGTCTTAGGTTGTCCAAATTCATTTACATCTGCTATTGCTAAAAAATAATATTTATCATTATTTATTATTAGTTTGATTGTTGTACCTATTTCATATTGTTTATTTTTACTATCTTTTCTGTCTAATTTTTTAAATTTTTCTATATTATTAAGTTCTTTTTCTATTAATGTATCTAATGATTGAATATTATCTTTGTAATATTTCTCTTCTATTTGCCCTTGTACGCTTTTTTCACTAATAAAATCCCCTTCTCTTTTAGTATCAAATGTTGTATTGGTTGGTATAATTTTTCCACCAGATTCTTTTAACATATCTCCTATAATAATTTTTATCTTAATATCTTTATTTTTTATATAATACTCCATTGTTCTTTTAGGAAATTTAATTATAAAATTTATAACTAAAAATAATACCGTCAATATGATACATAAATTTATAATATCTGTTTTTATTATTGGAAGCACAATCTCTAATATTTGATATATAGTCCACACTCCACCAATAATAGAAAAACTACTTTCTATTATTTCTTTTAATTTTTTCTTACTAAATAGTTGTGTAATATAAAACTTAATCATAGTCCTAGTTCCTTATAAACATTATCCTTATAATAAAATGCATCTTTTTTTCCTTCTTTTCTGTATTGTTCATCCCAATATGGCCAATTTTCTAATGCATATTGTAAAATTTTTGCATTAAAACTCACATGGACTGCTAGTTCATTTTTTATTATAGGTGGACATTTTTCTTCATCCATACTTCTTTTTCCATTTATATTAACCACTATACATGGTATCTTTCTTTTTATTGCTTCTTCAATTTCCCATCTAACATATTTATATAAATATCTTGTATGATCTCCTACTAATAGCACAAATACCTTTGTATTTTGAAATCTTTTTCTTAATCCTGCTTTTATTGATTCTTCACTTTTGTCTAATATATTATTTATATCATGCGCATCATTAAAGTCAAAATCTGTATTATCATTTTGCTTCCATGCTTTCATTAAATAATAATACTTTAAATCATTATCTGCATCCATAGATACATAAATCTTATTTCTATATGCCATAATTTTATTCCTCCTTATTATTTTTATAATTGTATCATCATTTCACTATATTTTACATAACGAAATCGACTCATTTCAACATTATTTTTGCTGATTTGAGTCGATTTGTGTCATTTTATATTCATTATAAATTTCTTTTATATTTCCTTTTTGAAAATTATCATCTATTATTGTTATTATTTTAGTTTTTTCTTTAATACTAATTTGTTTATTTTTAAAAAATTTATCTGATATTTCTATATATTCTTCTATACTAATATTTTCTATTTCTAAAAAGTTATCTAAGCTAAGATGAAATCGTTCTGCAAATTTAATTGCATCAGTAATAGTCATGTCTCTTTTTGTTCTTTCCCAGCTAGATACTTTTGATCTGCTTATATCTAATTCTTCTGCAAATTCTTCTTGTGTTAATTTGTTAAATTTTCTAATATTTCTAATTTTATCTGATATTATTGATTTCATAATTATCTCCTACTGGAAATATATATCATATATCTTTTGCAAAATTTGTCGAAAACTGTAAAAAGAGAAAAATTTTTGTACAAATACTTCTCTCTTTTTTATTATTAATTATTCATTTTATTAAGCTTATTTACTAAATTTAGTATTTCACCGTTCAATTCTCCAATTGCCTTACTATATTTGCTTTCATCTATATTTTTTTGTAAATTTTCTAATATTTCTTTCCATGAATTTTCATCTAGTTTTGTTATTTTATTAATATCTTTATTCATTATATTTTTATAATTATCAATTTCGCTATCATTAATATGTAAATACATATAATCATTGTATTGCTTTAGTTCTTCTATCTTACTCTTGTTTATGTAAATATATATATATAAACATATCAATTCATATAAAAAGACAGAATAAATTAGATTATTTTCAGTATTTAAATATTTATTTATAAAATCCATATATATTAATATAACTGATGTTATATTTTGGATGTATAAATATTTTATAATTTCAATTTTTTCTTTATCTTTTTCTATCATACTGGCAGTAGTTCTAACACAATTTGCATGAATAAATTTTGATAATATATCATATATATTTTTTATTTCTATCTCAGTTTGTTCTTTACTTTCCATTATTTCAGTAAAATATTTATCCCAATTTTCAATCACTTCATTTTTTAACCTTTTAGGTCGAATGTTATTTTTAATTTTTTTATGTTCTTCTAATAATTCTGGATTATATAAAATATTCATTGAAAACAACATATTTTCAAATGTTGACCTTAACAAAATCATCGATGAAACTATATTACCTCTATAACATAAATCATAAGCATTTTCTAATTCATCTACAATATGATCAATTAAACTTATCATATTTTCATCTAAATTTACTACATTAGTAAACTTATTTATATTTTCTTTTAATTCATTAATTATTATTTCATTTATTTTTTTACATATTTCTTCCATACATTCTCCTTTCTCGATATTATTATACCATGTTTTTAAATATGTGTAAAAAATCCAAAAAATTACACATATTATAAAAACATGTGTAATTTTTATTTAAAATGGTAATTCGTAGTCATCATATATTGATATATTTTTACTGTGATTTTCGGGATAATTCGAAAATTTATTTAAATAATCACCTGGCTGTTTTTCCAATTCTCCAAATATATCTTTTGCATTAACTTCAATCATTGTTTTCAATTTTCCATTTATTGATTTTCTAGTTGTATTTCTATCTTTCTCTCCTGGAAATAATCTACCTGCTTCTTTTAAATACTTCCATGTTGATGCTGCATTTCCAGGAAACTTTATCCCTTGTATTCCATAAAATTTTACAACTTCATTAAAAATAACATTAGGTATTAAATAACACCTTTCTTTACATTCATCATAATATCCAACAAATGTTGAAAGTGATTCATCTGGTTCTCTCATATGATTTTTATAGCTTTTTAAATATATTTTGTTACTAGCCAATAATTCTTGAACAGCTGCAAAGAACATATTATCTGTTCTATTTTCTTCTGTTTTTGAACTTTGTTTTATTGCTACTTTCATTAATATTTTCCAAGCATCTTCTTTCATTTGTTTCATTCTTTCTTCTGTGATAACTCCTTTTTCTTTCGCATATTCATAAAATAATTCAATTCCAATATATTCTGATGCAACAATCTCCGGAATTCTTCCATGTGCTAAGTTTTGATTTGCTTTATTTCTGTATTCCATAAATTTAGACTTGCAATTCTTCTGTATTTTATCTTGATTATCAATTATGTATTGAATATATCCTTTCATACAATATGATAACTTGTCCTTTTTGCTTTGTATTGTTGACAGTAATTGTAAATCTATATCTCCTCTTGCCATTTCTATAATTAATGCTCTTGCTGTCCTGCTTTCTGCAAATGATGGAAATGATTCTCCTGTCACTATACACATTCCTCTTGCACAAAATCCCATCTTTACGGTCTGTCCATCTTGCCTCATTCTACTCCTTGCTTGTCTATCTCCATAAAGTCCAAATAAGCTTTCAGCTACTGCATCCATCTTTTTACTTTCTGTTTGAGATTTACTTGGATAATAATCATCTATTGCAAATAATGTATCCTTTAATGTAAAGGCCTTTTTCTCAATACTGTTTACGGTATCCTTAAATCCACCTGGCAAATTATCTCTTTCAAAATTTCCAAAATGAGATAATATAAGAGCTGATAATGAACTTTTTTGTGAGCCACTTTCGCCTGATATCCATGTAACAAGTCCTAATGGTACATTCTTTTTCAAAAATATACTTCTTAATGGTGACAAATATGCAACTGCTATTAAAGGTATAGTTATCTCTTTTTTTGCAACATCTAATATTGATAATGATAATTCTATACATTCTTCCAAATCATATTGTTTATTAGTAAATTTATATCTTTCTAAACTTATTTCTGATAAGTCCACACTAATATCGCTATTTGTCCCTATTGCTCCTCCCTGATGTAAATATACAAGTTCACCATTAATTGTCCTAAAACCTGTATGTTCAAAAATTGTTTCTTTTGGTATATCCTTTGAAAGATAATGTAAAGCATCATATGCATATTCTTTATGATTAGCTTTAGGAGGATATATTCTTGGTTTCAAATCCCATTTTGCATTGTTTATCCATTTCATATTATCAAGTTCTCCATAATCTACTTTTATATCGGGAAGAACTTTTTTATCTGTTAACACACATTTAAGTTGTAAATATCCCTTTGCTTCTCTTCCATCATCAATATATATTTTCTTAATTGGTAATGGTAGAAAATTTGCTATGTTTTTTATTTCTTCTTTGTTACCTTTAAGAACTTTTCTTTGCAATCCTGCATATCCAAAATTATATGACGTTTCTTCTAGTTTATTATTATATTCTACATATTCATCTTGTTCTTCTACAGTATCTAATGTTCCTTGCAATTCTTCAATTTCTTTAGGAGTCAAACTATCTATTAACATATTTTTCAACCTCCTCTCGATTTCTAAATAATTTTAATTTGTCTTCTTCTGTTCTTGCATTGTTGAAATCTTCAAACCACAATTCTAAGAGATTTTCTTTAAAATACAAATATTGTAGTGCTTGCTGTAAGTTTTCTTTTTCAAAGTCCTTTTCTTCTTTTATTTGTTTTTTAATTACTTCAATTATCTTTTCATTTGTCTTGTATTCATCACACACTTTTATAAATGTACTATTGTACCATTTTTCCAATCCCTTAGTAACATTTTTATTGGTAGCATTTTTCTTTTTTATCTTTTGAACCTCTTTATAGTCAATTCTTTCATTTAATTTTATTGGCAACGAAAAATTTTTTATTAATATCTTTGCAGCATCTAATGGTGCAACATTATATAATTTTGAAACAAAACTGATTATATCTCCATGCCATCCTGTCCCAAAATCATGAAATCCCTTTGAATTATTTACACAAAAAGATGCTGTTTTCTCATTTCTAAATGGTGATTTATAAAACACATTAGAGCCAGACCTTTTTCCTTTTTCTGCTATATAATATTCTGCAACTTGTTCTGGCTTCAAATATTCTTTTATTTCTTTAAATAGATTAGTTCTATACATATTTTCTAAAATTGTTGAATACTTCTGCTAAAACATATATAATATACTTACCTTTTGAGTATTTAGCTTAATATTCAATTTGTTGTTCTTTCAAGTACCAGTTGAAAGGACATTTTTTTATTTTATACAACATGAAAATTCCTTTCTATATAATCTATACTTTTTTCTTCTTCTTGTTTTATAAATTTCTCTATAGATGTTTTACTAATAAATATTCTTCTTCCAATTCTTATACTTTTGATTCTTTTTTCTCTTAATAATTTTGATAATGACCATTCTGTAAACATAGGATTATATTTTTCTATGATGTCTTTTTTTGTATAGTAGATTTCGTTATTGTCCATTTTTCTTTGTCCTCCTTTAGTTCTTTTATTATATTAAAAATTACTTCTTTGTCTGATATTTCAAGTTCTTTTCTTAATAATCTACTAAAATTTCCATCTGTTATGCCTAGCTTATCTGCAATTTGCCAATATTTAATATTGTTTCTTTCTATTGCTTTCCTTATATCTAAATTGTTCATTTTCTCACCTCCTTCTGTTGTTATTGTTGTTGACAATACCTAAACAGTATGTTAAACTATTTATTGTTAATATTGTTATTGTTAACAATAAGATGTTATATTATTTTTCTTAATGTTTCAATACTTTTTAAAGAAAAGAGTTACAAATAGAAAAATAACATTTTTAGTTTTTTAAATTGTTAACGGAGGTAATTATGAAAAAAAATTTTTATATTTATTTTGATATAAAATCAAATTCGGAAATAATTAAATATAGGAAATTAATGAAAGAGTATATTTTGGAATCAGACGATGATGAAATATTAAATGACTACTTTATAGATAATGTTGAAAATCCTTATCATATTGTTGATTCTGAATTATTTGGCAGCCATCCCAATATATGTGAAAAAATATTTATTAATGATGAGTTAAATTTTGATATTATCGTGCAGCCTATTGGTACATTATTTATTGACTTTTTAAATGTTGATTTAAATGACTATAATTGCTTAAAGAATTTTGTATTTAAATATGGTTTAGATTTATTTTTAAACATGGATAAATCTAATACTTTTGAAAAATACAAATTTTATACTGAAAACGAATTTGATATTTCTTTTAATAAATTATGTGATTGTATAAAAAAAGATTTAATAAAAATCCATAATGATTTTATTGAATCCGTAATATTTTGCTTTCAGGATTCTGGAAATAAGAAAATCAATCTATTAGATGCAAAACGAAGATATTTTCTATCATTTCATAAGTCTAATGGTAATGCTCATTTTATTTATAAACCAAAGCTACAAATATACTCTAATGGAATTGCAACTGATTTCACATCATTCTATGATACAGAAATAAAGTTACAAACTTTTGACGAAAAAGAATTAATTAAAAAAGTATCTTCTAATGACTTTGCTTTTACAACTTTTTCCTACACTTGTTTAAAATTAGAAAATGTTTTATTTATCTCTTTTATTAATTTACTAGATATCAATAATTTGCATATAAATACATGTGCTAATTGTGGTAAATTGTTTATTCCTTTATCAAAGAGTAATGAAAGATATTGCAATTACTTAATAGATACCGAATCATCTCGTACTTGTAAAGATGTTGGAGCTGATAAAAAATATAAAGAGAAAATAAAAGATAATGAAATAATTTCACTAATTAGAAGCACATCTTCTACTCTTTCTATGAGAGTAAAAAGAAATGGCGATATTAAAGAACATAAAATAAAATATGATAAATGGAAAATCACTTATCCTATTCAAATGAAAAAATACCAAGATGGAAAAATTACCAAAGATGAACTAATTAATTGGATTAACGATGTAAGGAGGTAATTTATATGGCTGGAAACATCTTATATATGGGAAATGAAAAATATAGACTTCGTGTTAGTAATGGTTTCGATTCAAATGGTAAAAGAAAATATTTTAATAAAACTGTTACTTGTTCATCTAAAAGAGAAGCCGAAAAAGAACTTGCAAAATTTATCACTTCAATTGAAGGTGGCTGCACATATTCTGCAAAAAAAGTGACATTAAATGACTTTAGTAAACAATGGTTAGAAACATATGTAAAGCCTAATCTTTCACCTACTACACATCAAAGTTATGAAGAAAAATTAAATAAGCATATTTTACCTTATATAGGTAATAAAAGACTTGATAAAATAAAACCTTTAGATTTGGATAATCTATATAATTTTTTACTAACTAAACCAACTAACAGAAAAGACAAAAATGGTAATTATAAAACTTTATCTCCAGCTAGTGTACATCGTGCTCATGAAATATTATCTAGCATTTTCAGTAATGCTCTCAGGTGGGACATGGTTTCATATAATCCATGTACTAAAGTTGTTCAACCTAAATTTAAACGTACTAAAATGACATGTTATGATGAAGAAACATCTAAAAGATTAATAAATGTCCTACTTAAGAAGGCTCCTATAAAATATAAATGCTTTGTTATTCTTGCTATATTAACTGGTTTTAGACGTGGTGAATTAGTTGGTTTGCATTGGGATGATATTGATTTTAAAAATCATAAAATAAGTATTAAACGAAGTGCCTATTATTTAAGTGGTCAACCTACTTCTGAGAAGAGTCCTAAAACTGATTTAAGTACTCGTACAATTGCTGTACCTAGTATTTGCTTTGATTTGCTTAAACAATGGAGATGTGAGCAAAGTAAGATGAGACTTGCTCTGGGTAAATCTTGGAAAGGTGCTGAAAATGTTTTTACTACTGCTGATGGTAGAATTATGAATCCTGCAACTGGTCCTAAATGGTTTAGTTCTTTCTTAACTAGAAATGGTTTTCCTCATATTCGTTTTCATGATTTAAGACATACTTTTGCTACTTTGCTTATTTCTGGTAATGTTGATGTTAAGACTGTTTCTCATAAATTAGGTCATGCTAGTACTGATACTACTTTGAAGTTTTATGTTCATGATTTGGAATCTACTGATAAGGCTAGTGCTGATTTACTGGAAGATATTTTAATTAAAGATATTAATATGGTATAGAAAAAGAGCCTTTAGGCTCTTTTAAATATTTAAACAAAGTTTTTGTAAAAACTTATCTGTCATATAGTATTGAACATCTAATCTTTCTATTTTTTCTCTTTTTGGTTTTATTATTTCTTTAACATTATTTTTTGACACTGACATTAAACCTATATTTTTTTCTTTAAATATTGTTTTATCTATTTTACTTATTTCTTCATTTTCAATTGCAACATAGACTTTATTTGAATATTCTTTATACCTAATAGCTTGTTCAATTCCAGCTCTCCAATCAAATAATTTTGCTTCTATTGCTACTAAATTTTTTGTTGCCAAATCAACTTTCTTTACAACTTCTATTTTATTATTTTCTACTTTTATATATCCTTTTTTCTCTAATTCTCTCAAGAATTGTTGAAATTCTTTTCTATTTTTTTTGTTTGTTATTTCTAAATTATTTAGACCAATTTTATGCTTATTATAAATATTTTTAACATAATAATATGAATCAACATAATTATAAAACAAAATATGATCTCTTTCCAATTTTTCTGAGTATACAACATCTGCTATATTATTTCCACTTTGCAATTCTCTAGTAATATATTGTATTTTATACTTTTCTTTTAAGTATTCTACTAATGTATCAACTAACTCTTTTTCATTTGTAAACATTTTTTTCACCTCTAATTACAAAACTTTTAATATATTTTTTATAAGCTTAACTGTAGCTTTATTAGACTTGTCACTAGCTATTTCTTTAGGAATATTCGTATATGCTTCTATTGCATTTCTTAACCTTTCTTTATAATACTCCAATTTTTCTTTTTCGTCAATGAAACTGTTTAATTTTTTTACTTCTATTCTCATTTGTTCTAAAAAATGGAGTTGTATATTTATATCTCCTGATGATATATCAATCCATTCTTTATCTTTGCAGTATTTGCAATCACATTTTCCAAAATGTTCATATAAAGGTAAAAAAGAATATTGATCTTTTCTTTGATATGTATAAAAAGACATTAGTTTTGGAAAATAATATTTTGCATACATATTATATGGATCTGTTTCATCTTTTATATATTGCTCATCAAAAAACTCTATACTAGCTATTCCCGTTGAAAAGCCATGTATTCCTTTAGCAATCAACCCTAATCCTAAAGTTACTGGTACTTTAAGTGCAATAACCGGCTTATTAGTGCTATCCTGTAACTCTTTCATAAAATTGATGTATGCGCTTATTGTTTGTTCATTTAATTGTTTCATTTCAGATACTTGTACTATAAATCCATCCCCATTTAATGTTGAATAATATGATAAAATTTTTTCTTTTTGTAGTACTAGATGATTTAAATTTATTGATATCATTATATATTTTTCTTTAGATTTATCTACTATGCTTAGTGCTTCATTAGCCAATTGTACATTTATCTTTATCCATTCGTCAACCTTTTCTATACTATAATCAGTATTACTAATATATTGATATGGCAGTATAATTTTGTCATGAATTTTTACTAACTCGTACCATTCATAAATATATTTTTTTCTTTTATTTATATCTTTTAAATAATCTAAAGTTATAACACCTTCTAATGGTTTATATGGTAAATCCATTAGTCCTTTAACATTTGCAAAAGTTGAATAACTTAATCTTTGGGTTGAAGGATCTATTATTGCATCAATTTCCTTATTACATATCATTTTATTTATTGACTTCATCCAATTTCTAACATGAATAGGATAAATCACTTTTAATTCATTGTCTTTTTTAAACTTTTCAGCAACACTTTTTTCTTTATATAACCAAGGATAATAAACTCCTTTGAATGTTTTTATACTTGTAATTTTTTCTTCAGCAATAAATTTTTCAAATTCATCAATATTTTTAAATCTTTGATAGGCTTTTTTAGAAGTAGCCTTATATATTGCTGCTTGAATATTTTTTCCTATTGACTTTCTAAATTGTGTTGGTGGAATTATAGGATTATTTAGTATTTCCAATATCAATTCTGGAATCGAAGTCGCCTTGTATGGTACATGCCCTGTTATCATTTCATATAATATGATACCTAATGCATATATATCAGATCTTTCATCTATACTTTTACTATCCATTACTTGTTCTGGAGACATATATAGTGGTGAACCTACTGCTTTACCTGTAGATGTTATAGTTGAAAAGTCTATTATTTTACTTAATCCATAATCTATTATTTTCACTTCATTTTTTTCATTAATAAGTATATTATCAGGTTTTAAATCTCTATGTATAATTCCATGTTGATTTATAATTGTATTGTGTAAAGCTTTAACTCCTGTTAATATTTTTCTGAATATTATCATTATATCTTCATCTTTTATTCCTCTTTGTATATATTTTCTTAGTGTAATACCATTAAAATATTCCATAATTATTACATATTCTTTATTATTAAAATCTGTTTTTATATAAAAATCATCTATATATTTTATTAGTGTATCATGCAATGCTCTTTTTAATACTTCTATCTCTCTAGTTATTCTATTATCTTCTTTTTTAAACTCTTCAAGTACATATGTCTCTGATAATATTTTTGCAGCATATATTTTACTTTCTTTCTCAACTTTATAAACTGATCCAAAATTCCCGCTTCCTAATGCTTCTATAAATTTATAACCATTATATTCCCTTCCTAGTAAATTCATACAAAATCTCCCTTTCTATTTATTTCAATATATTATATCACTTTTTGTCATATAATGTCTACGGGTGTAATTTGTCATTTAATGTCGAATATTATAACTTAAAAATAAATATATACTCATGTGCTAATAAATAAAAATCTCTATTTACATTTTGACCCCAGTAATCAGTCCTTTTACAATTATGCTGCTCCTTAATAATTATTTCTTTTAATGTAAAACCTGCTTGAATAAAAATATTCATGATATAAAAACCTAACGGAATAACATTTTTATTTTTCCTAATGTCTCCAATTAAAACTGCACAAAATTTATGTTTCTTTAAGATTCTAAAACATTCTTTTGAAAACAACTTCATTTGATTTAAAAATTCATTTAATTCTAATCTTGATAAATCTTCTTTAATGTCTTTACTATATTTAATAATATTTGCATACGGAGGATGTGCAAATATGAAATCTATACAATTATCTGGCACTATTCCTTTCAAATTGGTTGAATCTGCTCTTATTAATTTTGGTTCATATAAGTTGTTGCTTTTAAAGCTAATTCTTTCTTTTGCCATTTTAAGTGCTTCTATATTCACATCTATTCCGTACTCCTTTTCTATTTAGTAACTTTGTTTCTATCATTGTAGTGCCACTTCCACAGAAAGTATCTAATACTATATCTCCTTCATTAGTATATTTCATAATTAAATTTCTAGGAACCTGTGGTGGACAATTACCTCTGTAATCGCCCTTATGAGATGCCCAACTTCCTCTTTCTTTAAAAGACCATATTGTTGTTTCTTCTAATTTAAATTGTTCTGGTTGATTTTTCAAATTAATTCCTCCTTCTAAAATGCATAAAGGGACAACTAATAAAAGTTGCCCCCACAATCTTTTTTATTTATTAATCTTCTTCTGGTACTGGTAATCCCAATTTTTTTAATGGTATATATTCAAAATAATATTGACATCTTACACTTATTATATAATCTAATACATCTTTATACTGTGTTTTTTTGAACCAATCACTTAATAGGTATACATATTCTACTTCTATATTAGCCCTTGATAATAATTTTTGATATTGTTTCTTTTTAAAATCACATGTCTGTAATTTTTCATCTACAGAACCTGCAACTTGTTGAAATTTGCATTCTATAATAAATAGTGTATTATCTACTATAACATATATACAATCATCTGGTAACAATTGCTTTGATATTATTTCTTTCCAATTTATATTATACTCTTCCAAAAAGCTGTAAAATTGATGTTTCTTAAATACTCTAGCTACTAACTCACCTTTGTAATATACCTTATCTTTTTCAACTTTATAACCTTTTTGTTTGCCTAAAAAAGTCGATAAATCTGTTTTTCCCTCAAATGCTAGACCTGTTAAAGTATTTGCTCCTCCAACTCCATCTTTTATCATTTTCTTGCCTCCTTCATTTCTTCATATCTTTTTATTGATAAATCTAAATATTGTTTTTCTTTTTCTATTCCAATATAATTTCTCTTTAATTTATATGCTGCAATCCCAGTTGTTCCGCTTCCACTAAATGGATCTAAAATTATATCATTTTCTTCTGTAGAAGCTAATATTATTCTTTCTGATATTTCTAATGGTTTCTGTGTTGGATGTTTCCCACATTTCTTTTCTGATGACTTTGTTAAACTTGTTGTCCAAACATCCTTCATCTGCTTTCCATTATTCATTTCTTTCATCAGTTCGTAATTAAACTTATATTTACATTTTTTTATATCTTTTCTTGCCCATAATATTGTTTCAGTTGAATGTGTAAATGCTTTGCAAGCTAAATTGGGTGGTGGATTTGTTTTTTGCCATGTTATATTATTAATTATTTTAAATCCTTCTTCTTCAAGCGCCATACCTATGGAATAGATATTGTGTAATGTTCCACTTATCCAAATAGTTCCATTATCTTTTAATATTCTATAACATTCTTTTATCCACTTTTTATTAAATCTATGTTTATATTTTAATGAATCAGATGCATCCCATTCTCCTTTATTTACTGTTACCATTTTTCCACCGACTACATGTTATTCCATTATTTGATAAAAAATATGGTGGATCTGCAAATATTGTATCTATTGTTTTATCTTCAAACTTTTTCAATATCCTATATGTGTCACCTTTTATTAATTTAAAATGGTCTTCATCAAAATAATATTTTCCTGTATACATTATTACACTCCATTATGCATCATAGTTTGTTACTAATATCTCTGATATTTTTCCTCTTCCTTTTGAATTTGCATTTATCATTCTACTTGCATATATTTCATCTATATTGAATCCTTGATATATATTGTCAAAGAAAGTATCTTCTTTATTTGTGTTTTTCGGATTTGAATTGCTTAGCATTAGTTTTACATTTTGTTCATTTAATTCTCTATAAAATTCTGCTAATTCTCTTTGATTATCATCGTTAAAATCTTCTTTTGTATATGATGTAAATCCTGATGTTACATTTAAAGGTCTGTATGGTGGGTCGAAATACACAAATGTATTTTCTGTTACATATTCCATACTTCTTCTATAATCACCATATTGAAATTGTACATTTTGTATTAATTTTGATAAATTTCTTAAATTTTCTTCATCACATATTGTAGGATTTTTATGACTTCCCATAGGAACATTGAATTTTCCTGCTTTATTAACTCTATATAACCCATTAAAGCATGTCCTATTTAAATATATAAATTGTGCTGCTCTTTGAATATGGTGTTCATTTTCTTCTAATGTGTAATTATTATATTCATCTCTTTTATTATAAAAGTAATTTTTTCTTTCTTCTTGTTCTAATCGTAAATATTCTGTTTCCATTTGTTTTAGATTTGTTATCAAATCTTCTACATGATTTTTTATAACATTATATGAATTTATTAAATCAATATTTATATCAAATGCATATGCTTCTTGTACATCATATTTTTGCAATATATCTATTAATACCGCTCCTCCACCTACAAATGGTTCTATATATCTTTCTATTATTCCATTTTTTAGTTCGTATGGGTAGAAATTATTTAGCTGTGGTATTAAACTTCCTTTTCCTCCAGCCCACTTTACAAATGGTCTTATTTTTTCTGACATTTTCGTACCTCTTTATTGTATTTTTTGTAATTTTATCACATTTGTTATAATTTATCTACATTTTTAGAAATATTAAATATTTTTATTTTTTACTTGATATTTCATTATATTTAAGCTTAAATACACAACCAACTGGAGGTGATAATATGAATTCAAAGACTATACTGTCTCTATATAATGGAGATTATTCTTGTATTGAAAGACCTATACCTAAAGATTCCAAATATGCTAAAGCTTTGTCTAAATGTACTGATTTGCAAGAGAAATTAGCTCAATTAGTGGATAAAGAAACCTTTTCGTTAATAGAAAAAGTTTTAGAATATCAAAGCGAATTATCTGCTATTGAAATGGAAGAAGTATTTACAGAAGGATTTTCTTTGGCTGTGTCTTTACTACTGGAAGCGATTTCAAAGGAATAATATACCCCCTCCCCCTCATATTTCCCGAAAGTTTTTAAAGCACTCCCCTCGCCGTTCCCCATTTTTACTTTGTAGAGATTAGAGGCGGGGGTGGTCTTTATATTTTCGGTATGTATTTTTTATTTATATTTCAATTCTTACAGATAATATCTACCGATTATCGCATTTAAAAAAAGATTAGTTATATTTTTAACTAATCTTTAAATTACTATTTAGTGAAAATCTTCTTAAAATTAAACATATATTATTTTTCCTCACTATTATATTTTTCTTCCAAAGCATCAAAAATCTTATTAAATAAATCTATAGAAAAATCTTTTTTTGTAACATTTAAACTTTTAAGCATTTCTTTATTTTTTCTTAACTTTTTATGTAATAATGCTTTATCATTTTCTGCTAATTCAATTTTGTATAAGAAATTTGCTAAAGAAATAATTAGATTTTTATTATTTTTTATAATATCATCCTTATTTTCACTAAATCTTGCAAAATCTTCTTCATTATATTTTGGAGATAAACCTTTAATTGGATTAACTAATAATTGTGTAGATGCTAACATTAAATTTACATATGCTCCTATTTCATATTGTTGTGATTCATGCATTTTATTATAATCAGTTCCAAATTCTTTTATTCTTTCAATAGCATCATTTAATTTACCATTTTCATCAATTATTCTTGATGTTCGTTCATTTAATTCAACTATTGCTAATTCATATGATTTTATATCTCTTTCCCCTATTATAGAAAAAATATTTTCTATATGGTTTTGATTTCTTTTATTTTTCCAAAATAGTAAACCACTTGTTGCTAATGTAATTCCTGCTATTGCCCATCCAGCAGGTCCTGCTAAAGTTAAAAATGCTTCTCCTGCTACCATTCCTCCACCACCAGTTGCTAAAGCTCCTCCACCAAGCCAAGCTAAAGCAGCATTTGTTGCTGCTGCACCACTTAAAGTTGAAATTGCAGTTCCTGTTGAAGCAACCCCAAAAGTTGTAGCTACTCCCATTGCAATTGTAGGTCCCATTGTTACCACTGTAATCCCAACTCCAGTTCCTAATACACCTGCACTTGCATCTTTTATAACATTATTTTTATAATCTTCCTCTATTTTTTGAGCTTGTTGTTTCCATTCTAATCTAATCTTTTTTATTTTTTCATATTCTAGCATTTTATCACTAGGTATATTTCTTATCTTATCAAAATGCTCTTGTATGGAATTTAATGATATATATAGTTCATTGGTATTTTTTCCAAGTATCTCAATATTTTTATTTGTATTATTTATCGCTAATTGAGTTTTTTCTTGAATCAATTGAAGTTTAGATTTCTTTTTCATAACTAAGAATTACCTCCTGTAAAATAGTTATCAATATTAGCTTTGTTTCTTAATATTTTATCTTTATCAACATTTCTTTTTTCAGCTAATAATACAGACTTTTCAAATGCTTTTATATATATATCACTTGATTTAAAATCTTCTACTAAATTTCTTAAAGTGATATCATCATAAATTTCAGCCAATTCATTGAGAGCATCTATATAATCCTTAACAACTACTTCTTTCATTTTTAAATATTTATCTTCATTTTCATTTGCAATCTTTTTAAATTTTCTATCAAATTCGCCATATAATGAAATTGAAAATCTTCCTATACCTGGAATATTTAATCTCATAATAAACTCTGAAACATTAAAATAACCTCCACCATATATAATGCCTTGAGCTATTGCATCACTAACATCTATTAAACAAAATGTACCATGGGCTACTGTAAGCATTCTCTTTACAGTTGCATTAGAAAATGGTTCACAATTTTTCCATAATTCTGAAAAACTAAAATTATTGAATGTATTATTCTTAAAATATTGTATCAAACGTCTAATTGAATAAAAAAATCTAACTATCAGTTCATTTATAAAAACTGGAATTGCTTGTGTTGCTTGAAATCTTGCATCATATCCTTCTTTATATATTTCTAAAGCTAATTCATTTATATTTTTATCAAAATCAGATACTGGAATTTTTAAACTACTTTTTATAGCTATAATATCATTAGTCCATGACCACAATGGAGAAGGAATTCCCATTCCACGTCCTGAGCTACTTGAAGAACCAGACATATCAGATATAATATGTCCAAACCAATTTATAAATCCACAGAATATTTTACTAGGTATATCATTTCCTTGCAATTCAAAATTATTATTCGGTGAATGTGTTATTAGCTCCCCATTTGAGATAAAACTTGAAGTATTATTAAATTGATTTAAAATTGAGAAAAACAAACCAAGTAAACTCGGATTATGTCCCAAAGACTTAAAATGATGATTTTTAGGAGTTAAATCAATATATAAAGCTCCTGATAAACCCATCCCAGTTTGATCATATGGTATCTTAAATTTTTTCTCTAAATATCTTATAGCTGATTCTATTGTACTATTATCATTATTCCAACCACATAATTTTGCAAAGTCTTTAGTTCTATTTTCAAACCATTTATCTGTTATATTTTGAAATTGAGCTTGTCCTGGCTTTGCAACTAAAAAAATATCAATTATTTCACAAATAGCACCACTACATGTAGCTAATATATAATCAACTTTATCACATTCAGGTGTAAGTTTTTTTATAATTTCTTCATTGTCTAAAATAAGTTTATTTATTTTAGATAATTCTTTATTTGCTACATTTTGTGCTTCTTCAATTGATGAAAAAAATTTAAAATTATTGTCATTTAATTCTAATTCTAATATTAATTTATTGTTAATACTTCCCATATACTACCTCCTGATTTGAAATTATTTAAATGTATAATATTTTCACATCGTAATCTAATTAAATTTCAAACTATATTTTTTATTTAAATTTGCATCATATAACGACCAAAAAAGAAAATTTCTTCTCTCTCCATAAAATCTATCTATAGCTTTTTCTTTTAATTATGTTTTTTCTTTTTGGTAAATGTATGATATATAACTTTTATTTCTGTATCATAATAAAATGATTGATTAGCTTCAAAATTCTCATTTCCATTTATTTTAATTGCTTGAATAGAATCTTCTTTATTAATCCATCCTGTTACTAAATCATCAATTTCAATTCTTTTAATCTCTGTAAATCCTGCATTTTTAAGAATCGAGATTATTTTTTCACAATTTTGTTTATGTACTTGCTTTTGAGAAAAAGGAATATTAATTTTTTTCTTAGAATGATAAGATATTATAATTGTTGAATCATAAGGAAACATATCTTTTTCGTTGAAATCTTTACTTCCATTTATAGTTATATCAGCAATTTGCCATTGAGTTTCTTCATCAGAAACATAAATATCTTCTAAAGCATTTCTTTTTATATTGTTAAAACCTACATCTTTAAACCACTTTTCAGCAACAATATACTTTTCGCCAATAAACTCATTATAATCAGCTCCTATCATTAACTTTTTTTTATTAAACAAGAATGCTTTTGCTCTTTTATGTCTAGCTTTTTTTGCTTTTTCTTTAATTTGTTGTTTCCATTCTTCCTTCTTTTGATCTCGTTGTTGTTTTTTTATCTCATCATCTTTTATTTCTTGAATTTTATTTTTTAACTTTTTTACTCCTAATGCTCCAGCTACAAATAAAGCCTCGCCTAAAACCTCGCCTAAACTTTCATCATTGTCTTCATAATCATCTTCTTCATAATAATTTGTAATCTCTCCATTTTCATCCTCAAAATAGCCAGAACCATCTGAATATTTGACTGCTTTTGAACCATTAGAACCTTCAAAATAGCCACTACCGTCCGAATAAATTGTTCCTGTTCCTCCTTCAGAATCTTCATAATATCCACTACCATCTGAATAAATTTGAATTTTTTCTCCATTATCTCCTTCAAAATAGCCGCTTCCATCTGAATATGTATATCCGGTTCCTCCTTCTAATTGACTAAAATCTTTTTTCTTTGAAAATAAAAATATTTTGCCCAAATCCTTTTTTCTCATTATTTTTACCTCTATATTTTATAAAATATTTCATACAAATTTTTCTCTCGTTTTCCACAATTATACCACTTCCTGTGAATTATTGAAATACATTTCCTTTTAAAACTTGTCTAGCCATGCCAAGTCTCGTTCTAATTGTGACCAAAGTGTGACAATTTTGCCCAAAAATGCAAGAAAAAAGCACCTGCCAAAATCTAGCAAATGCTTCATTTTATTATATTTTCCGAGTCTAGTATCAAATCATTGGTATCCGGGTTATGAGTTTGATAATCTTTTCATTGCTTCTTTATCTATTCCTTTTCCTGCATGTATTAATAAATCTCCTCTATATTTTGTTCTCCAACTTCTAAATTCAAATCTTTTGTCTTTTTGCATTATTAGTGTTGCCCAAGGCTGTTTTATAGTTAATACCTTCATAATATTCCTTTCTTCAATTTGTATAATTTTTATTATCTTAACTCTATTCTACCAACCTTTTCGATACTATCATATCTCTAACTATATAATCATTTTTCTCGTAGAATTCCAAACCTCTCTTGTTTGGTCCGAATACTTCTATGTTTATTCTAGCGCAATTGATTTGTTTAAAATATTCTTCTATTTTTTCTAGTAGTTTTTTACCTGTACCTTTTCCTCGATTTGCTTTGCTAACAATTAATTCTAAAACATTTCCTGTTTTTGCGCAATCGTTGGTTAGTTTGTCGATTTCATCTTTTTCGTTGACAACTCCTATGATTACTCCATTAACGACTCCATCCTCAACAGACACAAATACTTTGCCGTTTTGAATTTTGACATTTCTCATGTCCATCTCGAAAGTTTTTTCTCTGTATTCTGGTGACATTATTTGTGTATGCCAGTCGTCAATGTCTATTAGATAGTTTTGTAATTCTACTAATAAGTCCTTAATTTGTTCATCGTATTTCTTGTCGTATTCAACAATCATCTTATTTTACTCCTCTTTTTTATAAAACTGGCAAATGTTTGCCTACTAAATTATATCATACTTTTTATTGCAAGGCACGAATTTGTACTTTGTTTTTTCTTGTGTTACAATATAGTATATAATTTTTATAAGGAGTTTTTTATGTATTGGAATAAAATGATACCTGAATTGTCTGTAACTAATTTAGATAAGAGTTTAGCTTTTTATAAGACTGCTGGTTTTGTAGTTGAATATGATAGACCTGAGGATAATTTTGCTTTTATTTCTCTTGGGGAGATTCAGTTTATGCTTCAGCAAGTTTCTGTAGATGATAAATGGAGCGTTGCTCCTCTTGTTTACCCTTTTGGTAATGGGATTAATTTTCAGTTAGAGGTAAATAATTTGTCTGAAATATATGATAATTTCAAAGGTTCTGGATACGAGATATCTTTTGATATCGAAGAAAATTGGTATAGGCAGGATGGTAAGTTGCTAGGAAATAAAGAGTTTTTAATTCAAGATCCTGATGGTTATTTGTTAAGATTTTTTCAGGATTTAGGTGAAAAAAACATATAAAATACACCTCCAAATATTAGATTTTTTATCTAGCATTTGGAGGTGTATTTTAATTTTCTTTTATTTTTATATATTGCTACTTTAGGAATTTTATTTTTTTATTTCTTTATATATTTCTAATCTCTCCAAGTGTCTCCGTTTATGAATTGCGTTAGTGCCATTATAAATGATTCTCTTGTTAAGTCATAGCGTGTTATCACATCATTTGTAAGATGTGCTATTCCGCCTTTTTCGTTTTTTAGTCCGTTTCCATTGAATATTTTGTCCATTACGATTGCTAGGTCGGTGTTTATGATTTCGTCTACATATTTTTCTGGTACTGGAAATGCTGGTCCTGTTCCAAAGCTTTCATAACCGTTTTTGTCTTTTATTACGGCAATTTGTATGATGCACCATTTTCCCAGTTTGTCTGTTATTCCTGATTCTACTCCTATAAAAAAGTCTGCATCTATGTTGTTTTCTTTTGCGTATTTTATTAGATTGTTTACTCTGTTGCTTGCTCCTTGATATATTTCGTCGTTTACAGGTTCGTCACTAACATCTGAGTCTACTGGTATTCCTATCATTTCTACATTTGTGTAAAATTTTTCAAATGCTTGTTTTGCGCCTTCTATTTTTCCTTGATTTCTTGTTCCTATTAATATTTTCATTGCTTTCTCCTATTTTCTGTTTAGTATTTTGTTTAGCTCTATCTCAGCTTTTTTTACAAAGTAGTTGTCTGTAAAGATTGGTATATTTTGCTTTTCCAGTTCTTTTATTATTTTTTCTATTGTGGCATATTTTTCATTTTCTTCTATTTCTATCAGTTTGTCTCCGTTAATTATATCTTTTATTGCCATTTGAAAGCCGTTTTTTCTATATTCGGTATCGTTTTCTTTTATATTCATTATTTCTCTATATCCTATTGCTTGTAGTAGTTTTTTTGCGTCTTCTATACTTTTTATTTCACAGTTGATCGACTTCTGGCTTAGTATGTTTCCTTTTGAGTCAATGTTTTTAATTTTGAATGTTATTTGTTTTATTATTTTTTCATCTCTTTTTATCCATCTGATTATTAGTGCTTTTGCTAATATCTCTCTTGTGCTTATTTTTTCTATGTCCAGATTTTCTGGTATAAAGTATGTGTCGTCTAGTGAAAATTTGTCTATTTCTTCATATTCTTTTTCTTTTATTATTTTGTGAATTTCTTCCATTGTTGCATTTATCTTTACAGTTATTTCGTTTCTTTGTGTCTCCATAATTTTCTCCTCTCACAATTCTATTTTGTATAGTTTTTCTCCAGTTTTTAATTTTCTTATGTATATTGCCCCAAATTTCTCGTAGTAGTTGCTTAATTCTGTTTTTAAAAATATTTCTTTATATCCTCGCTTTTTTGCTTCGTTTAGTATCGATTCATTTAGTATTTTCGAATATCCTTTTCCTCTGTATTTTTTCTTGATGTACATTGTTGCATACCATGGGGTAAGTTCTGGACATTCGTCACAGTCGTTTGGAAATATTGAAATAAAACCAACTAGATCTTCATTTTTTAATAGTATCAATTTACAAAAATCTTTGTTGCTCAAATTGTTTTTGATTTTGTTTGTTTTTCTTTCTATTCTTTCTTTTTTGTTCTCTTCTGGATTTTCTGCCCATTCTTCATGTTCTAGTGTTGCTACTTCTTTTATGTATTCTTCTTTTTCTTTCAAATTAAATATTTGTATTGTTTTATCTGTGAGTGTGTCGATTATGTTTTCTTGACTTTTATTCAATTTTTTTCTCCCTACAACTATTTTTAGTTATTTTACCACATCCTCTTTGTAATATCTAGTGTTTGGGGATTTTCTTTTTTTGTTTTTTCTGTTATAATGTTTTTATTAATTATAAGGAGATTTTATTATGAAGAGAATTAGTAAAGATGATTATTATTTAGAGATTGCTCATGTTGTGTCTAAGCGTAGTACTTGTCTTCGTAGACATTATGGTGCTGTTGTTGTTAATCACGATGAGATTGTAGCTACTGGTTATAATGGTTCTGCTCGTGGCGATGCAAATTGCTGTGATATTTATGAGGAATGTCCTAGAAAGCATAAGGCTCATAATTCGGGAGATTATGGAGATTGTCCTGCTGTTCATGCTGAGCAAAATGCTCTTCTTTCTGCTTCGCGTACTGAGATTATAGGTGCAACATTGTATCTTAATGGTGATGAAATAAGTGTCCAAGGCGACTCCGTTAAAGAGCTTTCTATGTCTAAGTGTTTTCCTTGTCCTATTTGTGAGCGTATGATTCGCAATGCTGGCATTGTGCGTGTTGTTGGACCACAAGGTACTGTTTTTGATTTAAATAATTAATATATATTGAATCCGAAAGGGTAAAGTTATAAGATAAATGTAAACACCCAAAAGTGTTTACATTTATCTTTTTTGTTGTATTAAATTATTAAGAAATTGTAACGTATAATTACTTTTTCCTTTTTTTCAGTTCTATAAGTTATTAAACACTAATAAATATTTCTTTTTTCCATTTTTTAGATCCAATCTATAATATTTCATGCCTAAGAATGTAAATATTTTTGAAACTGTTTTAATTTGATATTTGGGATAAGTCAAAACCTTTTCTTTTACTGCTTTTTGTATTTCTTTATTTGATGGTAGAGAAAGCAAAATATCTATTGCATCCAAAAAATCAATTGTTCTATTACCATACAAATAATGATCTCTAACGTATCTTTGGGTATTTTCGTCGAATTCCTTACTATTTAGTTTCGATCTATTTATTATGTATTTTTCTTCTCCTTTATCTATAGCAAAATAAGTTTTATTTCTAAACAAATAAATTATTGTCATTAATTCAATAAAGCAAATTAATACAAAATATAAGGAATAATTGTTGTTTGAATCTTCCCATTTAATAGTTCCATTTAAAAATTGAATTAAAAATATAACAATAATCAAAATTAAAAATATTTGAAATAGCCATCTTAAAGGATACTTTAAAGTTTTTATATCTTGCATTTTTATCTCCTTTCATTTAGTTTATGTGTAACATTAGAAGTCTCTAATTCACATTGTATAAAATAATAAATGTATATTGATTTTGATATACCTAATTATAACATAGTTTTAACGATATAGTAATAGCTAATAATAAGATAGACCAAAATATGCACTAAATGATAAATCCCTAGTTGAATATTGTATTCAACTAGGGCTCCCTTAGTATCTTTTTTTAGTGTCCACTTTTTATCGACAACTTCTTCCTAAAGAATTCAATCTTTTTATATCATTTCTTCTATTGTGTGCCATGCCAGTAATGCGCATTTTACTCTTGCTGGCATGTTTGATATGTTTTTTAATGATATAAATTGTCCATTTCCGTTAATTGCTAAATCTACCATTATCCTTAGTGCATATCTTCCTTTTGTTGATATTTTCATTTTGCTCCTCCTACTATTTTTTCTTGTTTTGTGCTTCACGAACTATATCTCTATATGGTTGATCTTTCTTCTCTAAATTTTCGCATTCAAATCTTTTTATATAATTCTCTAACTCAGCATGTAATTTCTCTTTTTCTGTTTCATTATGTGAAATAAGTTCTAGCTCTGCAAAATAGCCAACGCCTTCAATTTCATCTAACATTATACTATGTTCAAAGCCAAACTCTTCTTTGCTATATACGGTTCTATGTTTAATAAACGAAACATATTCATCATAACCAAGATTTTTTATTATAAATTTTATATCTTCTAGGTCTTCAACTTTTAGTTGAATATTTACTTCTTTTTTTCCATATTTTTCTGTATTTGCATCACTTCTTGGCTTAAATGTCAATTCTAAACTTTCGTTGTTTACTTTTCTTGTACGCAAACAAATTCTATTTTTTATAAATTCTAAATCCTTGTCTGTATAGTATGTATCTTGTTCTGTTACTCTGTAATTAAGTTTGTAATCATATTCTTTTATCTTCTTTAAAATATTTTCAAAATCGGTTAATTTATAACCTGCTTCTAATTCTATTAAGTTTGACATTTTTTGCCCTCCTTTTTCCACAATTATATCACATTTTGTGGATTTTTCTATATTTTTATTTAATTTTTAGGATTTTGTTATATAGTTTCATTTTATTTTTCTGCTATTATTCCGTATAATCTCCTTTTTAATAGTATCCCTTTTTCAGTTTTATATTTTCTTACATATTCATCAAATAGATCTTTTTCGATTATTGTTCTATGTTCAAATTTTTCATTGTTTATTTCTGAAAAATCGTCTATTATTGGTACTTTTAATAATAACGCCATTAAGTCTTGTTCTGTATTATAGTATTCATTTTCCACTATTTGTACTCTTTCTATTTTTTTAAATCCTGCTTTTACTAAATCTAAATAATCTTGCTCTGATATTGCTATTTTGTCATTATATGCTTGACCTCTTTTAAATATCTCTTTTATTTCTTGGCAGTCTTCTTTGTCTATTCCTTCTATTATTAGCTTACCACCTTTTACTAAACATTCGTAGATTTGTTCTGCATTTATTACCGTATGCCTTGCTGATATTAAGTCAAATGTTTCTTTAGGAAATTTCATTTCTCTACTGTCCATATAAGTAAATTTCACTCTTTTTTCTGGATATTGTTTTTGATTTTCTTTTGCTGTTTTTAACATTTCTTTTGAAAAGTCTGTTGCGATTATCATTCCTACTTCTGGATATTTCTTTAATACTCTTTCTCCTCCTCCTGTTCCTATATCTAAGCATAATGATTTTCTTGTTGTGTTTTCTTTGATTTTTTCATAGAAATCCCAATCTGTTAATTTTTCTGTCTTACGTTTGATATAACTGAAATCCCAGTTTTTTGTTTTTTCATAATATTTTAATTCATTTTCTTGCATTTTATTTTCTCCTTTATTTTTATATTTGGTTGTAAATCAAAAAGAACCTCCCTTCTATGAACAAGCAAAAACAACCATAATTTTGCTATGGTTAAATTTTTTGCCATTCATAAAGAAAGATTCTTAAACTCTCTTTATTTAAATTTTTATAGTATATCGCGAATGGACGAATTGAAATACTACTCTTTTATTTTAACATATTTTTTTGTTTTTATCAACTACTTTTGGTTTTGATTGCTTTTTAACCAATTTTGTAATATTATAAATTCTTCATAATGATTTTTGAAAAAATTTTCCTCTTATTCAAAGTACTGGCTAATTTCTTGTAAGCCGTCAAAGTTTACTTGTCTTAGTATTTCGTATACGATTATTGCTACTGAATTTGATAAATTCAAAGAACGTAGTGTTTCTCTCATTGGTATCCTTATATCTTTGTTCATATATTTTTGAAGTAAGTCTTCTGGTAGTCCTTTTGTTTCTTTTCCAAATAATACAAATACTTCTTCCATTTTACTGTAATCTACATCTGAGTAGCATCTTTTAGATTTTGTTGAAGCAAAGAACATATTGTGTTCTTCTGGTTTGTATTTTTCTAAAAAACTCTTTAATGAGTCGTGTTCTTCTATTTCTAGTTTATCCCAATAATCTAATCCTGCTCTTTTTAGATGCTTATCATTTATTTCAAATCCTAATGGATATACTAAATGAAGCTTTGCTCCTATTGCAGCACAAGTTCTTGCTATATTGCCTGTATTTTGTGGTATTTCTGGCTCGACCATTACTACATTTATTTTCATTTTATGTCCTTTCTTATAATTCTATGTAATTGTATTCTATTTTTAAGTTGTCTAGTATTTCTTTTTCTCTGTTTGTACAAGTAAATATTATTGTTTGATGTTCTTTTGCTTTTTCATTTAAATATTGAATTATCTTTTCTAATCTTGCATTGTCAAAGTATGCAAATGTTTCGTCTAGTATTATTGGAAGAGTCTCTTTTGATAAATCTTTTATCATAGATAGTCTTAGAGCTAAATATAACTGGTCAATTGTTCCTGTACTTAGCTTATTTGCTTCTATGTATTCACCTCTTGCATTTTCAATTATCATACCATTCTCATCATTTATTGCAACTTTTTCGTATTTATTGTTTGTTATCTCTTTTATTCCCTCTGAAAGGTTGTTTGTAAATTTAGGGGTTATTGTTGTCTTCATTTCTTCATATGCTTTGTTTAGATTTTCTATTGCTAAGTTTATTACTTCTTCTCTTTGTAATAGTTCTGTCTTTTTTTGCCTATCTGCTTCTAATCTTTCTTCCAAGTTTACTAAGTTGTCTAACTGTGGTAATATTGTGTTTTCTTCTATCTCTAATCCTGTTAACTTTATTTTATTTGTGTTTAGTTGTTCTTCTAATGAGTGCAAATTGTTGCTGTCTATAATACTGTTTATTTTTTCTATTGGTATCTTAGTTTGATATTTTGTTATTATCTGATTTTTGTCTTGATTTTGAGTATTTAATAAATCTGTTTTTATTTTGTTTACTTGTGCTGATATTTGCTCATTGTTGTTCTTAAGTAATAATAATTGTCCTTTTATCATTGATATTTGACTGTCTAAGTCTCTTTTTTCTTCTTCTTTGTCTTGTAGTTCTTTTGTTAAATTTTCTATCTCCTGTGCTATTTTAATTCTGTTTTCCTCTTGTTTATTTTTTTGTTCTTGAATCTCTTTTTTCTTTTTGTTTTGAGTAATTGCTAATATTATTATATCTATTATAAACAATACTAATGGGATTCCTGCTAATACGTAATTTTTTACTATTACAGCAAGCGCCACTGCTACTATTACTAAAGCAACTGCTATTACTAAATATATTGATTTTTTAGAAGTATTTTTTATTTCTATGTTTTCTTCTTGGTTTTGTTTCTTACTCTCTATCTCCTTTTGTAACTTACCAACATTTTCACCAATACTTTTTTCGATATCTCCTAGTTCTTTCATTTTATTTTTTAGTGTTAGTACTTTTGACTCATTTTCTTTTATATTGTTTTCTTTTATTTGTATTTCTTTTTTGTTTTCGTTCTCTGCTAGTTCACTTTCTCTTAATTCTTGTAGAATTTTTCTTTCTATTTCTAATTCTTTTATCTGCTCTTTTAGTTCTTCTTTCTCTGAGTCTATTTCATACTTTTTGTCTTTGTATGGTCTAATTTCTTCTATTTTTCTATTTATTTCTTCGATTTCTTTTTCTATTATATTTATTGGTTTTTGAGTTGTTTTGTTTGTTCCTATTTCATCCCTTATTTTGTCTTGTAACTTTCCTAGTGCTTTTTTATATGATACATTGTCCTCTCCTGTTCCTGCTAGATTTGCTATTTTTTGTATAAGAAGATTTTGCTCTTTTTCTTCTAATCTTACTTCTTGTTGCATAGAAACAACTGTTGATAAATATGTTTGTTTATCAACTCCTGTCTGCTCTATGAAAAATTTGCTTCCATCTTTTTTATCGATTTCAAAATTATCTGTAATATCTTCTAGTCTTTCATTATATATTTTAGGATTCTTTTTAGTAAAATCTCTAAATATTTCATACTGTGAATTATCATTTAATGTGTATTTTATTCTTCCAGAGAATTCACTACCTTCCCAAGGTTTGTATTTTTCGTAGTCCGACATTTCTCTTCCATCTTTTGTTTTTGATATTCCATAAAAACTATTAACAATGTAGCTTAATAACGTTGATTTTCCACTTTCATTTGCTCCATGTATAATATTTATTCCTTTATTTAAGCTAATGTCTTTGTTCTTTATGTTACCATATGCATTTATTTTTAAATTATCTATTCTCAATAGATTCACCTCTTATTTAATATATCCATACCTATTTCAAATGCTTCCAACAATTTTTGTTTTTCTTCATCATTTGCTTGATTAGTTTGGTCTAGTATTTGTTTTGCAAATAGTCCTTTTAGACTTATTTGTTTGGCTGTTTCTTCTATGTCATATTTTATTTGTGTTTGATTTCTTATTTTGATTATATTTTGTATATTTAATATATCTAATATTTTTGATTCGTCAAAGTCAAAGTTTCTTTTGCCTGTAAGTATTATTTTATAAAATTTATTTTCTTCTAAATTTTCTTCTCTTATTTTTTCTATTAGATCTTCTTCTGAATTTAATAAACTTATATCAATTTCTTTTTCTTCAAATGTTTTTTCTTTTACAGGAATAAACTTTAGCTTTAGTTCTTTTTGTTCTGATATTTCTCCCTCTATTATTCCTCTTTCTCCAAGTTCATCAAATCCTAAAGACACTGTTGATCCAGGGTATACTATATTCTGATTTTTGTAGTCATTATAGTTTTTTTTATGAATGTGCCCTAGTGCAACATAATCAAAATCTAATTTTTTTAGTTCGCTAGTAGCGAACGGATTATATTTTATATATTCTTTTTCTCCATCTAAACTACTATGTGTTATAAAAATATTTATTTTATTTTTATCTTTTATCTCGATATCTTGTTTAGGTCTCTCCATCTGAAAATCGTTAAAGCCATAACCATAAATATCTACTCCATCACATTCTATTCTTTCAATTTTGTTTGTAAATATATGTACATTTTCATTCCATTTAAACTGTTGATAAAATGAGTTCTTTATGTTTGGATCATGATTTCCCGGTGTTATAAATATTTTTGTATCTGGTATTTCTTTAAACAAATTATTTATATATTCTATTGTTGCTTTTTTTATGTATTCTTGCTCATATAAATCTCCCGCAATAAATAAATATGGAATATTATTTTGTTTAATATATTCCACTATTTGTTTCATTACATTTCTTTGTTCTAATCTTCTCTCTGTAGCTAGATTTCCTTTTCCAGCTAATGTTACAAATGGTGCATCAAAGTGCATATCTGCCATATGTATAAATTTCATCTTATCACTCTCTTTTCTTATAAATTTATATCATAGTTTCTATCTCAAGTCAATAGTTTTTAGAACGTTTGTTTCCTATTAGCAGAAATATTTTTATACTATCATAAAAAGTATTCAGTCCTGATATTTCCAAGTACATTACAAAAACCAGCATTTAAATGCTGGTTTGATTTAATTATTATTGTTATTATCTACTGGGCCAAACAGTTCATCAAATTTTGCTTCCAATTCTTTTTGCAAGTCTATTGAAAATAATTCTTCTTGTTGTGGTGTTTCTTCTTCCATTGGAAGTGTTGGAATTTCTTCAACTTGCTTTGCCATTGGTTCTTTTTGCTCAACTATTGAAGTTGGTTTTGAATCAGATTTTGGTTCTTCTTCAAATAAATCGTCCAATGATTCTATTTTTAAATCTTGATTTTGTGTTTGTCCCTTGTTTTCTACATAAGGGTTCATTGGATTGAATTTTCTCCATTCTCCTCTTACTCCTGAGTCAAAGTTGTTATGGCTTATTGCATATTTTTGGAATTCTTTTATCATAGGTTTTCTAAAATAATAGAATTTCTTTGCCTTTATTGGTTTCAATCCTTTTTCAAAGATTATACATAAGTCATTATCCATTCTTCTTAACTCGTCTGGAGTCATTAAAGCTCTTCCCATTACCTGGTCAGATGTACTGTAACCTTGTTTATAGTAATTCTTATCTCTGTTTGTTGATTTTGTATCTCTTACTATTGTTGTTTCCCCTAATTGTTTAGAGAAATATTCTACTGTTTTAAATGAGTTACTTCCTAAGAATACATGAGTATCACAGTTACCCATGATTGTTTCATATGATTTCTCATATACTGCTTCTAACTGGTCTAGGTTTTGTAATATTACACTAAATGATATTCCTCTACTTCTACTTGTCGATATTTTTTTATCGAAGTCTGGTATTTGTCCAATATTTGCAAACTCGTCTAGTATGAAGTATGTACGTGTTTTTAGCTTTCCGCCGTTTTCGTCTGCATAGTTGTATAGTTGTTGTATCATTTGCGCAAAGAATATTGTTAATAAGAAGTTATATGCCGTGTGTGTATCTGATGATATTACATATAATGCTGTCTTATGATTTGCTATATCTTCAAAGTTTATCGTGTTTGTTGACGTTACTTCTGCTATCTCTTTAGAATCAAATTTTCCTAGCTTAGATTGCAATGTACTTAGTATTGAGCTGTATGTTTTTTCTGATGCTATTTCGATAGATTTGAAGTTTGTTCTTGCTGGATGGTCAAATGGTAATTCACTCATTAGTTCCGATAATAAACTAGTTCCATTATTGTTGTTTGCTGCCCTTACAAGTTCTGCACAAGATGCTAAGTTTCTTTCTTCTTCTGGTCTTGTTGCTATTAAGTAGTATATTAATGCTTTTAGTAACATTTCAGCGTTGTCGTCCCAGAATGGGTCTGAACTTTTTCCTTCTGCTTCTTGTCCTTTTACTATTGTGTGTGCAATAACGTCTACGTCTACTTCACTTGTTATATGCATTAATGGGTTATACCCGTCACTGTTAGCTGGATTTACTAAGTTTAGTACTTTTATGTCGTATCCATGCTCTTTTAAATATCCTGCTGTGTCATCATATAATTCGCCTTTTGGATCTGTAAATACGTATGAACCTAGCATTTGATATGCATTTGGTTTTGAATAGCAAGCCGATTTACCAGAACCTGAACCTCCGACTACTAGTACGTTTACGTTACCCATTTTGTCTAATGGCAAGTAATTATTTTCAGCTAATATAATACCTTTGTTTCTACTTAATATTTTGTATTGTTCTCCACCTTGGCTCCAATCACTTGAACCACTTTCCACATCTTTAAATTTATTTTTTGATTTTGATCTAAATACACCTATTAAGAAACATAGTGTAAATATTATTGTGAACCATAGTGTTGCTTTTCCAAAAGTTGGTATTATATTTGTTTGTAGTACTTTTGTTATTGATTTCAAGCTAGATATTTCGTTTATTATGTTTGCTATGAATTGGTCCATGTTTTTGCTTTCAGCTACTGTTACTGCTATAGGCGCAATTAATACTATTTCTAGAACTATCCAAAGTACTAGAAATAGTATTACAAACTTTTTATTTTCTCTAAATGCTCTCGCTATTTTATTTCCCATATATAATCACCTTTTCTTGTGTATTATCTTTCGTCTTGTTCTCTTTCTTGTACTAATTTTAATAGTACTGGGTTTTCTCCAACTATTTCATTTTCTTGTGCTAGTGGGTTATTAGCAACATTTATTGTATAAGCTACTTCTCCACCAATAATTTTATTTTCCTCATTAACTTTTAAGTCGCTTGTGTAATTGAATGAACCCCCATTTGTCGGTTCCTTGACTTCATTACTCATTTACCTATCCCCCTTAATTATTATCTTGTCTTATTTCAAATGCGAAATAAGATTTATATGGTTTTAACTTACATTTTCCTTTTACTTCATTTGTTTCTTTATCAAAATATAATATTGGTTTTATTTCTTCTGTTGTTTCTGGATCAATTATCGTTATTGGTCTTTGTAGATTTGGTGTGTAATTAATGTCTTTATATTCTGTTT